>OBLX010000002.1_pt1 | contig 267328 bp, 257 predicted proteins | sample 1519811 | NCBI WGS metagenome assembly OBLX01 (sample SAMEA3991476, study PRJEB22521) | metagenome | biome: anthropogenic terrestrial biome; feature: sewage plant; material: surface water | place: Sweden | collected 2012-09-26
CAGAGGTGGGGAATTTCAGTGAGCAGGTCTGGGGAGCTCTCGGTGAGCGTGGTCACAGGCGGCGACCGCGCTCGCCAGCAGCATCCCGAGCAAGGCGAAGGCGAGCAGTCGGAACGGTCGGCGCTGGAACTGCACGCCCCAGTATGGATCGGGCGCCGGCCGGCGCCCCCGTTAGGCTGGCCCCCATTCGGGGCTGTAGCTCAGCTGGCTAGAGCACCTGCTTTGCAAGCAGGGGGTCGTGGGTTCGAGTCCCATCAGCTCCACGAAGGTTTTCCCTCGTCAGAGGACTGGCCCGCTTGGGCCTACCGCCCGAAGACGGTGGAACGTAGCCACTCTCGACGTAGCCTTTTCCCTCCTGGCTACGTGTGGAGGTCTGAGTGGCGCAACGGCCGACGGTGCGATGGAACGAGGGCAAGCAGCGCTGGATGGCCTGGGTGCGGTTTCCAGATGGCTCCCGGCGCAAGGTCGAGCGGGTACTGAAGGCAGATGCTCAGGCTGATCTCACAGCTCTCTTGGAGCGACGTGCGGAGGAGGAGTCTCCTGAACCCCCTCGTACTCGGCAGGCGACGTTTGCCGACGTGATCGATGCTTGGTTCGCCGAGGGCTGCCCCAACGTCAGCCCTTCACGACACTCGCGCCATCGTCGGAGCAAGGCCGCGAACACGATAGACAACGCTCGCCAGTTGCTCGGAGCCTCAGTCCTCCCTGCGATTGGCGCGCTCCGAGTCGATCGAACGAGCACTCAACGACTCGAGAAGCTGTTCGACTCGCTCGCTGCTACTCACTCGACCAGCACGATCGACAGGAACTGGAACTACCTCAACCAGGCGCTCCAGTTCGGGGTTCGGTGCGGAATGGTGACGACGAACCCTGCGACTGATGTCTTGCTGCCCGAGAGGCGACCGTCGAAGCGGCGGAAGAGCCTCACTCTGGAGCAGGCACAGATGCTGATCTCCGAGGCCATCCCAGCCGACCCTCGGCCAGCGATGTGGTTGACGGGCTTGATGTGCGGACTCCGACCGGGCGAGCTTGCGGGGCTGCGCTGGCCGTACGTCGACATCGACTTTGAGGAGCCGGTCATCGAAGTGGCCGAGGCCGCCATGGAGGTGGCTGACAAGTACGTGGGCCAGGGCAGCCCGAAGACTCCTCGGAGCCGCCGGCGCATGAATCTGCATCCACTCACCGTCGCGGCGCTGCGGCGCCATCGTGAGGACCAGCAGATGCTCGGTGTGTTCGACCCCGACGGCATCGTCTTCTGCACCCGCAACGGCACGCCCATGACGAAGTCGAATATGCGTCGGGCATTTCGAACCCTGTGCACGAACGCTGGTCTCGGCGAGGACTGGACGACCTACGAGCTCCGTCACTCATTCGTCTCACTGCTCAGCGACCAGCTAGACGACCTCGCCAAGGTCGCTGACCTCGCCGGCCACGTCGACACCCGCACGACCGAGGGCTATCGCCACAGTGTCCGTAGCAGCCTTCCGCACGCCGTCGAAGCCTGGGATCGCCTCCTCGCGGACGCCAGGCAGGAGACGACCGGGGATCAGGCTCAGGCAATGGCCTCTACGTGCGGGCCGTCAGAGTGTCGACGATGACCGAGAGCCGAACAACAGGAGACCAGAGGCACTCCCCCTGTTCAGAACGAACTGGCCGCGGACAGGCGTGTTGATGCCGGGAGACGGTTGACACCGTTCGGGGCCTGTGTTTAGGTGCGGCAGGTTCGCGGGCGAAGGGGCACACAGTGCGGAAGACGGCTTTCACGTTGCTCGGAGCGTTGCTGTTCACGGTCGTGCTGCCAGCGTCGGCGTCACATGCGGTCACGGGGTGCGCTGGGCCCGATGCCAAGATCAAGACCGCCGGGCACCGATGGGTCGGCAATGACGACTGCGGCAGCGATCCCGCGTTCTTCACACAGGTTCGACGGATCGTGTCCACCGGTGTGGTGGCGAAGTTCAGGGTGAAGGTCCAGAACGATTCACACTCAACCGGCACCTACCTCGTCAGCGGCAGCGAGATTGGTGCAACCGGTCACTTTGATGTCGCCTACTGCCAAGTGCAACCTCACGCTCCGTGTCTCGACGTCACCCCACAGATCGAAGCGGGCACCTACTCGATCGATGAGCTGGCACCGGGCGCAACGTCGCCGGACATAGTGGTGCGTGTGGTGGCCACCCCCGGCACTCCTCCCGGCACGCTTCACAAAGTGGACATCGTCGTCTACGAACCCCACCCCGTCTGCGACTGCGAACCGATTGACGGTGTGAGGGCAAAGACAGGTGTCGTCTGATTCACCAGCTCCAGCAGCACCCGACTGTCCGGTCCCAGCATCCTCTGCTCGAAGGCATGCCGCGGCGACACCACCAGACCTGATCGTCCACGTGTCTTCGTGAGACGATGGGTGAGATCCACCGCCGGCATAGGGATCGATGCGACCTCGAGCCCCGCGCTGTGCGGGACGATGTCGGACCAGGCGCAGTTCGCGTAACGCGAACGCCCGGTTCGTCAGCTGGTCTTGCAAGCCAGCTGGGGAAGATCAGCGAGTTGATGTCGATCGCGCTCTCGACTTCGCCCTCGCCGGCGAGGTTCAGGATGATCCCGGGTCCACCTGCGTCGGCCGGTGGTGTGGTCATGGCGCGTGACCCAGGCCGTCGCTCGACCCGCACGTCCACGGGTCGCCGAGATCCTAAGAACGGTCTCGGCGAGCGCTGGCGCGTGGACATCGCTCGGCCCGCCAGGTGTCTGCACTCGACTCGATATGGAACCAAAGATACTGAGACATACTGACAGTCATACGTGCCACCGAACGGCATCTGGGCGGGGGTTTGAAAGAAGGGAATCAGGTCCACCACGTTTCCCCTCCTCTTTCACGGGCCTGTGGCGCCTCGGTCGCGGCCCGCCAGCACGTCGCCGACACGGCGATCCGGCTCGTGGGCCTCGAGGCGGACTTCTGGACGGCTCGCTCCCACAACAGTGCCTTCCTCTTCCTCGAAAGATCCGACCGTCCCCCAGTCGTATTCCAGTTCCGACAGTACAAATATAGGGAGGTCTTCATGTTCGATATCCTGATCGCACTGTTGCTCATAGTGGTCATCCTCGTGGTGGTGTCGATCAACGCCTGGGTCGGGATCCTGCTGTTCTCGGCCATGGCGGGGTTGACGCTGATCGCTGGGAGGGGGCCTACTCGGCCTCCAAGGCGGGCATCGACATGCTCACCCGAGTCGCCGCCGATGAGCTCGGTCACTTCGGGATCCGGGTCAACTCGGTCCTGCCCGGCCTGATCACCACCGACAACGCCGCCCCGCTCACCGACGACCCGGTGGTGCGAGCGGGCTTCGTCCGCCAGACCCCGCTCGAGCGGCTGGGCGATCCCGAGGACGGGGCCCGGTGCGTCGCCTTTCTGCTGAGCGACGAGGCGAGCTTCATCACCGGCCAGTGCATCGGCGTCGACGGCGGGCTCAGCCTGCGCGGCCTGTCCGAGCCCGAGCACGGCAACGTGCTCTGCGCCAGCTCGTCCCGGACTTCTTCGCCGACATGCCCTGAGCGGGGCGTGGACCTCAGCGAGCCGGCGCCACGCCGCATCGGGCCGTCGGCCCCCGCCGCCGTCCGTTACGGTGCGCGCCATGACGGTCGCCCAGGTCGAGGTACCGGTCGTGCTGGGGTTCACGCCACCGACGGTCGTGATCACCGACGACGACGGGCTCCTGCGGGCGGGCACGCGGGGCGGGCCCTACTCCGACGACACCGTGGTGCCGCACGAGTGCACGGCCACGGACCTCGCCGCGTCCGGCGCCCCCGCCCCCGACCTGTTCCGGTCGGGCTTCGACCTGGCCGACCTGTCGGGGCTCGCGGACCTGCAGGCGACCCTCGAGCGGGTGCGGGTCGCCGGCCGCATCGAGGACGACGACGCCACGGTGGTCCGCAGCACCCTGAACGGCGCCACTCTGCCCCTGGCCGCGGGCCGGACGGTCAGCGTGCTGCACGTCGCCGACGAGGGCCTGATCATGCGATCGGGTGGACCGAACGGACGGTCAGTCGTCGGCGCCCGGATGAAGGGCATGAACGGGCACGCCGCCGCCAAGTCGGTGCACGCCGACCAGGACGTCCACGGCACGCCGCTGACCCAGGTGATGGACGGCCGGGCGCCGACGCTGTTCCGCTACCACGCCCCCGACGGCGACAACGACGACGCCGCGCTGATGCTGGTCAACCTGTGGATCCCGCTCCAGCAGGTCGTCCAGCCCCTGGTGCTGGGTGACGGCGCCAGCCTCGACCGGTCCCGCCACCAGCTCCGCTACGGGCTGCCCACCACGTCGTTCCTCAACCGCGACGGAGACATGGTCGTCAACGACATCTGGCTGTTCCTGCACGACCCGGCGCAACGCTGGTGCTTCCGATCGGACCTCGATGCCCGCCACGCCTGGCTCTTCGACACCCTGAGCACACCCCACAGCGCCGGCATCCTGCCGGGTGAGGACGCCGCCGAGCGGTACTACGACGCCCTGGAGGACGCCGAGGCCGCGGTCGAGGCGGGCGACGCCGCCGCCCTGGCCGAGGCGCTGGTGCCGCTCACCGACGTGGCGGAGCCGTTCGGCGCACCACCCGGGCTCCGAGCCGCCATCGCCGCCATGGCGTCGGTCGCCGACGAGGCCCGCCTCGACCCAGCAGGCACGTGCGGCCAGAACGCGGCGGCGTGGACCGCGACGGCGCAGGAGGCCCGCCGGCGGGTCGTCCGCCTGTCGATCGAGCTCCGCCTCGTCGTCGCCGTGGACGGCCGCTGATCAGCGGAGCTCGCCGAGGACGCTGGCCCGCTGCTGACGCGGCTCCGTCTTGCACTCAGCCCGCCGGCGGATCCCTGTTCTGCGACCGCTCGACCCAGACGGCGAGCGCGGTCCTGGATCCGAGGCCGAGCTTCACGAGGATGCGGCTCACATGGTTCTCCACGGTTCGCTCCGACAGGACGAGCTCCCGCGCGATCGCAGCGTTCGACCGGCCGGTCGCGACCCGGACGGCCACATCGTTCTCTCTGGGCGTGAGCCGCGTGTCACCGGCCAGCCGATCACCCCGGAGGCCGCCGACCTGTGCGGCCACCGGGTCGAGCGAGAGCCGAGTGGCGAGTGCCGACGCCTCGTCGAGCAGCTCCGCCCGCCGGCGCGACCTCGGTGACTCGATGGCGGCGAACTCGACGAGCACCGCTGCTCGCGCCGGCAGGGCGTGGATGCGCTCGGTGGCGTCACGTGCCGCCGTCAGGTGCTCTCGAGCGAGGGACCGGTTCCCACCGAGAAGGGCGAGCCGGCCCAGCGCCAGGTCGACCGGCCCCTGGTAGGGCCCGCAGGCGTGAGGGATCGCGTGCAGCCCGGCGTATGGGACGAGCGCTTCGTACAGCGCCGCGCCGTTGCGCTCGTCCCCGAGCCAGACGGCAAGATCGGCGGCGTCGACCAGGGTGATGAGGAGCTCGGGCGCCGCGACGGGCGTCTGCAGGACGGCGGGCGCGAGCGATCGCCACTCGTCCGTCACCCGCGCCCGGTCCCCTGCCTCCTTGAGCGCGGCGCACAGCCACACCCGGGCAACGAACGGCAGGGGTTCGACCGCCGCCTGCACCGCGGGCAGGAGCGGTGCGGCGGTCCCCGTGAGGCGGGCAACCTCGAACGCGAACGGAAGCCGGAGGAAAGCCGCTTCACCGTCGTCGCCCGTGACACGAGCGGCCTCTTCGACCAACGGGGTGACGGCCGCCAGGCGGCCATCGATCAACGCCTGGGAAGCCCGGATGAGGAGGACCTGGGCGTGCCAGAACGGACCGAGGTCGCGGGACAGGATCGTGAGCGCCGCAAGCTCTCCGAAGAAGGCGTCGCGCCGACCCGTGGCGGCGTACGCGTCGAGCCGCCAGACGTGCCCCCAGGCGCGGTATTCGGCGGACCCCGTCACCTGGCCGAGCCAGATCGAGCGGGCGGCGACCTCGATGCGGTCATCCGCGCGGAGCGGGTCGTGCAGCTCGGCGACCCGCGCCTGGAGCCGTGTGAACTCGGCCTCGGGATCGGCGGGGGCCTCGGCCGCGACCGTTGGGGCACCGAAGGGATCCTCGGTGGCCTCGAGCTGTGCCCGCACCCGGGATGCCTCGGCGGAATCGCCGCGGCCGGTCGCCAGGAGCAGGCCCAGCGCCTGCGCGGCCACCTGGTGGGCATGGGCGCGCGACGTCGGATCGACCGGGCGACGGACCAGCGTCGCGGCGTCAGCCACTACCTGCTGGTCAGGGTCCGCCACCGACAAGGCGACCACCTCCGCGCAAACGCGGAGCGCGGCGCCGACCGAGCCCGCCGCGTAGCGGGCCCTCGCGTCGTCGAGGAGCGCACTCGGCCCATCGCCCATGCCCGAACGCTACGCCTCGAAACGCCGCCGGGCGGGCCCTCGAATTGAGTGGTTCCCCTCTTGTCGTCCCGCCCGGCCCGCCCGGCATGATCCGACGACACGGCGCCGCACCGGTGGTGCTGCACGGAGGAGGCAACGATGGCCACGACGCACGACGTCACCCCGGACCGACCCCGAGCGAGCACCACGGCCCGACCAGCGATCCGGCCCGGCATCCTCATCGTGATCGCCGGCACCGTCTTCGCCGATGGTGCCTTCCTGACCGCCGCCTACCGGGGCTGGTCGCCGGTGTCGGACGATCGCCTCAGCTACCCGTGGACCGGCGCGACGGCGGTGACCACGTCGGTCGTGTGGGGCACGGCGCAGCTGCTCCTGACCTTCGGGCTCGTCGCCTTCGCACGGTCCGACGCGGTGGCGGGTCGCGCCGGCCGGCGGGGTGCATGGGTGGCGGCCGCGGGTTCCGCCCTCTACGTCGTGGCCCACGCCGTGTCCATCCCGTTCCACGATGCCGACATGAGCGACGGCGGGGCGATGGTCGCCCTGACGTTGTTCGGGGTCGGCACGCTCCTGACCGCCTTCGGCATGGTGGTCGCCGGGCTCGACGTCCGTCGCTCCGGGGTGTGGCAGAGCTGGCACCGCGTGGTCCCGCTGATGCTGGGCGTGTGGATGGTCGTGATGATGCCGCTGCAGTTCACCCCGCTGCTCGTGGTCGCGGTCGCCGTGTACGCCGGCCTGGCCATTGCGTTCGGCTGGGCCATGATCGAGGAGGCGGTATCGGCGTGAGGCCCCGGGTGCCCGGCGCCCGCCTGACCGCCGCCACGGCCGCGCTGGTGGTCGGGCTCGGCTTCGGTGTGCCGTGCGCCGTGGGGCTCGTCCACCTCGCGCGGACCGGCGAGGTGTGGCAGTTCCTCGGCTTCCCGACCTATGGCGGCGGGCCCTTCGAACGGGTGGGGATCGCGACCACGATCCCCCTGATGGCGATCTTCCTGCTCGTCTGTCTCGCCGAGACGGTGTTGGCCAGCCTGCTCTGGGCCGGTCATCCGGTGGCGGGACGGATGTCTCACGCGCTGCTCCCCGTGGAGCTCGTGTTCTGGATCGGCTTCGCGCTCCCGGTCGGTCCCCCGCTCGGGCTGGCCCGCAGCGGTCTGGTCGTGCTTGCCGCCGCCTCAGCGGTCGGCGGCGAGGAAGTCGACGCACTTCTCGCCGATCATGAGCACGGGGGCGTGGATGTTGTTGCTGGTGATCCGCGGCATCACCGAGGCGTCCGCGATGCGTAGGCCACCGAGGCCGCGCACCCGCAGCTGCGGGTCGACCACCGCCATCGGGTCGTCGTCGGGGCCCATCTTGGCGGTGCCGCACGGGTGGTACTCGGTGTCGGCGTGGTCCCGCAGCATGGCCTCGAGCTGGTCGGGGTCGTCGCGGTCGAAGTGGTGGAGCATCTCGCCGCGGTACGGGTCGAAGGGCGGGCTGGCAAGGATGTCGAGGGCGATCCGGGTGCCCTTGACCAGGGTGGCCATGTCGTACGGGTCGCTGAAGTAGCGGGGGTCGATCAGCGGCGCCACCCGGGTGTCGGGGCCGGCGAGGCGCACCTCGCCGGCGCTCTTCGGCCGGGCCAGCATGAGGTGGCCGGAGAAGCCGTAGCCGGCGTGGAGCTTGCGGCTGTGGTCGTCGCCGATGCCGACGATCAGCTCCATCTCCATGTCGGAGACCTCGACGTCGGGGCTGGTCCGGTAGTAGACGCCGGACTCGGCGGCGCAGCTGGTGATGATCCCGGTGCGGTGGCGGGTCCACTCCCACATGCCCTTGACCAGCCGGCCGACGCCGCCGGGCGTGAGGCCGACCGTGCCCTCGTACGCCGGCGACCGGTGGATGACGACCGCCGAGATGTGGTCCTGCAGGTTCTGTCCCACACCGGGTGCGTCGAGCACCGGGCTGATGCCGAGGGACTGGAGGTGGGCGCCGGGCCCGACCCCCGAGGCCATCAGGAGCTGCGGCGTCCCGAAGGCGCCGGCCGACAGCACCACCTCCCGGCGGGCCCGCACGACCGTCACCCGGTCGCCGCCTTCGTACTCGACCCCGGTGGCCCGGCGCCCGTCGAAGCGGAGCCGGGTGACGTGGACCCCGGTGCGCACGTCGAGGTTGGGACGGTCCAGGTTGGGGTGCAGGAACGCGGCGGCCGCGCTGTGGCGCTCGCCGTCGCGCTGGGTGACCTGCACGTGGTAGCAGCCGTGGTGCTCGGCGCCGTTGTAGTCCGGGTTGTAGGGGATGCCCTGGGCCTGGCAGGCGGCCAGGAAGACGTCGTTCAGCGGGCTGGGGTTGCGCAGGTTGGTGACGTGCAGCGGGCCGTCGGTGCCGTGGAACCGCGAGTCCCGGTGGATGGCGTTGTTCTCGGAGCGTGTGAAGTACGGGAGCACGTCGTCGTACCCCCACCCCGGGTTCCCGAGCGCGGCCCAGCCGTCGTAGTCCGCCCGGTGGCCGCGGGCGTAGATCATGGCGTTGATGGTGCTCGAGCCCCCGAGCGCCTTGCCCCGGGGCTGGAACCCCCGCCGGCCGTTGAGCCCGGGCTGGGGCACGGTCTCGAACCCCCAGCTGCCGATCCCCCGGGGCAGCGCCAGCGCGAATCCGAGCGGCGCCCGGATCAGGACGTTCCGCCCCTCACCGCCCGCCTCGAGCAGGCACACCGAGACCGACGGGTCCTCGCTCAGGCGGCTGGCGACCACGCACCCCGCCGAGCCCCCGCCGACGACGACGTAGTCGAACTCGTCCACGGCGAGGAACGCTAACCGGCCGGTTCCGGGGGCCTGCCCGCGGGCGGGCGGGGGGGCGGACGGCCGCCGGCGTCGCAAGCTGCCCGACGAGCTGTTCGCCGACCGGCGCACCTTCCCCCACGACCTGTTCGGGCGCGACGACGTCCGCACCTACCTCCACCTGCTCGACCGGGCGATCGCGGTCAGCTTCGACGAGCTGGGCGACGCGGGATCGGCGGCGTCGCCCGTGGCGCCGAACCCTGCCTGCTGCCGTACCGCCGACGCCGCCTCGGTCGGGCATGATCTCCCGATGCGGTTTCGCTTCACGCCGGAGCAGGTGGCCCTCCAGCAGGAGGTGCGCGCCTACTTCACCGAGCTCATGACCCCCGAGCTGCGCGAGGAGCTGCGCGGCACCGAGGGGGTCGGCCCCGTGCCCCGCAAGGTCGCCCGCAAGATGGGCGCCGACGGGTGGCTCGGGGTCGGCTGGCCGAAGGAGTGGGGCGGGCGAGGCCTCACCCCGATCGAGCAGTTCATCTTCTACGACGAGTCCATGGCCTTCGGTGCCCCCGTGCCCGTCCTCACCGTCAACTCGGTGGCGCCCACGATCATGCAGTTCGGCACCGACGAGCAGAAGCAGTTCTTCCTGCCCAAGATCCTCGCCGGCGAGATCCACTTCGCCATCGGCTACACCGAGCCCGACCACGGCACCGACCTGGCCGCCCTCGAGACCAGGGCCGTGCGCGACGGCGACGAGTACGTGATCAACGGCACGAAGATCTTCACCTCCCTCGCCAGCGATGCCGACTACATCTGGCTGGCCTGTCGCACCAGTCAGGAGGCGGCGAGGCACAAGGGCATCTCGATCATCATCGTGCCGACGTCCACGCCGGGCTTCAGCTTCACGCCGATCGACTCCATCGGGTCGTTCAACACCAACTACACGTTCTTCGAGGACGTCCGGGTGCCGGCGTCGAACCTCGTCGGGCCCGAGAACGGCGGCTGGGGGCTCATCACGAACCAGCTCAACCACGAGCGGGTGACCATCTGCTCCTCCGGGATCATCGAGCGCCGCTACCGCCTCCTGCTGGAGTGGGCGAAGGAGACGCGCACCGCCGACGGCGAGCGCGTCATCGACGCCGGCTGGGTCCAGCAGAACCTGGCGAAGATCCGTGCCCATCACGAGTTCCTGCGCCTCGCCAACTACGAGGTCGCCTACAAGGCCGAGCAGGGCGAGCCCCTGAACCCGGCCGATGCCTCGGTGGTGAAGGTCTACGGGTCCGAGCTCTACATGGAGGCCTTCGACCTCATGCTCGAGATCGTCGGGGCGGCGGCCTCGGTCGAGGACGGCTCGCCCGGCGCAGTGCTCCGGGGCCAGATCCAGGCCGACATCCGCAGCCAGCACGTCCTCACCTTCGGGGGCGGCACCAACGAGATGCAGCGCGGCCTCATCGCCATCTTCGCCCTCGGCATGCCGGGCAGCCCCCGATGAGCCGGCCGTCGATGCGCCGACCCCACCCCGACCCGCACCGGGAGCGCTGACCATGGACCTCGCCCTCACCGAAGAACAAGAAGCCGTGGTCGCACTGGCCGAGCAGATCCTCACCGGCGAGCTGTCCGGCGAACGACGCCGCGCCGTCGAAGACGGGGAGACGGGCGTCGACGAGGCGCTCTGGCAGACGTTCGCCGAGGCCGGGTTGCTGGCGCTGTGCCTCCCCGAGTCAGCCGGCGGGTCCGGCTACGGCCCTGTCGAGGCGGCGCTGCTGCTGCAGGAGCTCGGTCGGGCACCCGCCCTCGTCCCCCTGCACCCCACCCTGATGGCCGGCATCCTCATCGCCGAGCACGCATCGTCCGAGCAGGCGGCCGCGCTCCTCGCCGGCGTGGCGGAAGGCGACCGCACCTTCGCACTGGCCCTGGCCGACGAGCCGCGGGCCCCGCTGCGCCGGCCCGCGGTCACCTACGACAGCAGCGGCCTGCACGGCACCAAGACCGCCGTCGGGTTCGCCCCCACCGCCGACGTCCTGCTCGTGACCGCGGCCGACGGCGTCTACGCCGTGGAGACAGGGGCCGCGGGCGTCACCATCGAGCCGCAACTCCTCCAGCACCGCGTACGCGCCGGGCGGGTCACCTTCGCCGGCGCCCCAGCCGAGCGAGTGGCGGGTCCCGAAGGCGTCACCCGGCTGGTCGACCTGGCCACCCTTGGCATCTGCGCCATCGTCACCGGCGCCTGCGACGCCGCCCTGCGCCTGACCGCCGAGTACGCCGGCCAGCGCCACCAGTTCGGTCGGCCCATCGGCAGCTTCCAGGCGGTCGAGGTCCGCCTCGCCGACGCCTACATCGCCCTCAACGGCGTCCGCCTCACCACGCTGTCGGCGGCGACCCTGCTCGACGAGCGCGCCCCCGAGGCCACCGAGTCCGTGCAGATCGCCAAGTACTGGGCCGCGAAGGCGGCGGACAACGTCGGACACGCCAGCCTCCACGTGCACGGCGGCATCAGCATCGACCGGGACTACCCGGTGCACCGCTACTTCCTTTGGGTCAAGACCCTCGAGCACGAGCTCGGCGGCCGGTCCGAACAGCTCGCCCTCCTGGGCGCCGGCATCGCCGCCGGCTGAACGCCGGCGGCCCGTCGCCAGCGGGTTCCCCGGGCGCCGCCGGTTCGTGAGCGACCAGCCCCGACACGGCGAGCTCTGGTGGTGTGCACCGCCGGAGTCCTCGACCGGGAGCGCCGACGACACAGCGTCCTACTGGTACGAGCGCTCGGAGCTGTTCGTCGGTGACCACACCGACACGGCGTCAGCGTCACCGGCGCCCAGCGCTCGGCTCCTCGACGAAGCTCGCGTTCGGCGCTGACGGGTTCGAGAACGCCTCGAGCGACGCGAGGACGATCGTCGTATGGAGATCCTCGACGCTCGACGCACTGATCTCGCCGGCGGCGCATCGCCCGGCAAGGCCCCAGAGCCCGTGGAGGTGGAACTCGGCCAGCAGTCGGGCGTCGGCGCGGTCGATCTCGAAGCCCCGCTGGTAGCGGGCTGCCCAGTTGTCGATCGCCACGTCCCACACCCGGGAACGGGCCCGCTCCACCGTCGGTGAGACACCGATCGAGCTCATCACCGACCGCAGCCCCGCCCCTCGCCGCTTCACGCCGGCCACGTAGGCACGCACGGAGGATCGGAGGTCCGTTTCAAAGTCGCCGGATGCGGCGTCCGCCGCGGCGACCTCCCAGTAGAGCCGCCGGCCGTGCTGTTCGATCAGGGCCACCAGCAGGGCTTCACGGTTGGCGAAGTGCTCGTAGACCACCGGCCTCGTCACGCCGGCGGCTCGAGCCAAGGCGTCCATCCGCGCTGCCTCGGATCCGCCCGCCTCGAGCAGTTCGAACGCCACGTCGAGCAGGTGCTCATGGCGGTCCGCATAGGACAGACGGCGCGCTCGCGGCTGGGATGCGACTGGCATCTGGCGTCTCCCCGAAGAGGTCCTTGTCCACCATAACCTACACTCTGTAGGTTATGGTCGTGTCCACCACGGATCCTGAACGTGCAGGAAGCCGACCGGAGGCCGGTCTTCGGCGCCGCCGCCTCTCGCTGCTGCTCCTCGGGGCGCTGGTGGCAGCCGCCACCGCGTGTGTTCCGACGTGGCCCACGAATGCCGCGCTGACGGTCACCGCGTCCACGCCGACCTCGCTCGACGTGACCTGGCCCGCACCTACCGTCGACCGGGACACGACGGTCGCCGGCTACGAGGTGTCGGTCAACGGCGTCGTGAAGCGGAACCTGCCGGGCACGAGGCGCAGCGCACACCTCCGCGGCCTGATCCCGGCCACCAACTACAGGATCAGGGTGAGGGCCCGCGACGCCAAGGGGCAGTGGAGCGGCCCCGGGCTCACCGTCGACGCAAGGACGCCGTCGTACCCCGGATTGGCGGCGGGCACGCGGACCGTCTCAGCGGCCTTCGGAGGCCAGGCCCGCACCTATCGCCTCCACGTCCCCAGCGCTGTGGCCGCGCACCCGAACGCACCGGTGCCGCTCGTGATCGCCCTCCACGGCGGGATGGGAAGCGGCCAGCAACTCGCGAACACCTCGCAACTCGATGTCGAATCGGACCGACTCGGCTTCGTCGTCGCCTACCCCGACGGACTGCTGCTTCCCACCGCGAGGGGGACCATGGTGCGCACCTGGAACGGCGGCGGATGCTGCGCGCCGGCCATGGGCAGCGGTGTCGACGACGTCGGCTTCGTTGCCTCGGTCATCACCGAGCTCGAGCGCGCCACGGCAATCATCCCCTCGAAAGTGATCGTGGGCGGCCACTCCAACGGGGCCATCCTCACCTGGCGGATCGCCTGCGACCGCGCCGACGTGCTCTCGGCTGCGGTGATCGTCGAGGGTTCGCTCGAACAGCCGTCCTGCGCCCCGAGTCGCGGCGTCGACCTGGTCCAGGTCCACGGCGACAGCGACACCTTCCTGCCGCTGGCCGGAGGAGTCGGCAACGGTCTGTCGGGCACCGACTTCACCTCGGCCGCGGCGTCGCAAGCGATGTGGACCACCGGGCAGCACTGCGGCAGCCCGTCGCACGCCGGCGGCGACCATCTGACGATCACCACCTGGACCGGCTGCGCCGGAGGCTCCACCACCCAACAGGTCGTGATCGCCGGCGGGACCCACGCCTGGTCGGGGGCTGATCCGGCCAACTCCGCCGACTTCCTCGGTGAGCCAAGCCCGTACTTCTCGGCCACTGGTGCCTTCACGGACCTCGTGACGGCCCCCTGAACCGGCCCGGCGGGGCACCGGCTCCGCAAGGGTGTCCATCAGAACCTCACCTTCGGCAGCCGCCGCTTCGTGAGCGACCAGCCCCGCCGCGGCGAGATCTGGTGGTGCGAGCTGCCAGAGATCGGCCGGCGCCCCGTCGTCGTGCTCAGTCGAGACGCCGCCATCCCCCGCCTGCGCCGCGCCCTCGTCGCCCCGTGCACGACGACCATCCGAGCCCTGGCGAGTGAGGTGCGGCTCGAGCCGGGCACCGACCCCGTACCCCTGCCGAGTGCCGTGAACCTCGACTCGGTCGAGAGCGTGCCCATCGCCGTCCTCGTCGATCGACTCGGCCGCCTGAGCGACGACCGCATGCGCGAGGTCTGCGCCGCCCTGTCGGTCGCGGTCGACTGCCGCAGATGGCGAGAGAGCAGAGCCGTCAGCGGCCGGTGGCGCCGTCGACCTGCTCACGGATGATGTCGGCGTGGCCGGCGTGGCGGGCGGTCTCCTCGACCATGTGCACCAGGACCCAGCGCAACGAGAGGGGCTCCGGGGTGGTGAGCGCCCGCGCACAGAGCCCGTCGAGGTCGTCGCATGACTCGACGAGGGCGTCGTTGGCCCGGCACGTCTCGCGGTACGCAGCCACGACGGACTCGACCGTGTCCGTCGGCTCGAGCGCGTCGGAGGCCAGGTCGGCCTCACGCCCGGCGAACGCGAACTGGAACCAGAGCTGCTCCACCGCGGTGAGGTGCTTGACCAGCCCGAGGACGCTGGTACCCGACGGGACGGTCGAGCGGCGGGCGTCGGCCTCGTCGAGGCCATCGGCCTTGAGCGCCACCGACTCGCGCAGGTAGTCGAGGAACTGGAGGAGGGTCTCTCGTTCGCCCGTGAGCTCGAGGGGGGTGCGGCGGTCGGCCATGGCGGCGACGCTACGTCCCCGTCGAGCGCGGGACGACGCTCGCCGCGGGCAACTTCAGTAGAACACTCTTGTACTGAATACTGGATCGTTCTATTCTGAAGTCGTGCCCACCACGGCCAGCGCCGACGAGACGACCCGCCGCTACGAGTCACCGATGCGCGCCCGGCGGGCGCAGGAGACCCGGGCCGCGGTGATGGCCGCCGCCCGCGAGCTGTTCACCACCCGGGGTTGGGCCGGCACCGGGATGCGCGACGTGGCCAAGGCGGCCGGCGTCGCCACCGAGACCGTCTACTCCCACTTCTCGTCGAAGCGGGTGCTGCTGCAGGCGGTGATCGACGTGGCCGTGGTCGGCGACGAGGAGCAGGTCGCCGTCGCCGAGCGGGACGAGTTCGCCGCCCTCGGCCGGGGTCGGCGGCCAGAGCGAATCGCCGGCGCCGCCGCGCTCATCCGGGGCATCAACGAGCGCACGGCCGCGTACGCCGGGGTCATCCGCGAGGCGGCGCCGGGTGACCAGCAGATCTCCGAGGTGCTCGCCGCCACCCGGGCCCGCCAGCGCCGGGACGTCGAAGCCGGCCTGACCCTGCTCCTCGGCCGGGCCCCGACGACGGTCGAGGCCGACGAGGTGTGGGCCCTGCTGAGCCCCGAGCTCTACCTGCTGCTCGTCGACACCACCGGCTGGACGCCGGACGCATACGAGGCGTGGATGGCCACGCTCCTCGAGCGCACCCTTCCACCTGCCTGACCCAGGGAGCCCTGCCATGGACGTCGCCACCGCCGCACCCGCCGACACCCGGATGATGGGCATCGTCCACCGCGCCCTGCGCCGCGACCTCACCCGGGCGACCGCCGCCCTGGGTTCGGCGCCGCCACCCGAGGACCGGCAGCGTCGGGCCATCGCCGCCCACCTGGTCTGGGTGCTGGAGTTCCTGCACGCCCACCACGAGTCGGAGGACCGTGGCCTCTATCCGCTGGTGCGCGAACGCCGGTCCGACGCCGCCGCGCTGCTCGACGCCATGGACGCGGACCACCGGGCCGTCGCCGTGCACATCCGAGCGGTCGAGACCGCGGCCACCGCCTACGGGACGAGCGACGACGCGGCCGTCCGCCAGGAGCTGCTCGATGCCATCGGTGCCCTCGAGGCCGTCCTCCTCCCCCACCTCGAGCGGGAGGAGACCGAGGTGATGCCCATCGTCTCCACTGCCGTCACCGAGGCCGAGTGGAAGGCCATCGAGCAGGCGCACAACCTCGACGGCAAGGGCCTGCCACAGCTGGCCAAGGAGGGTCACTGGCTCATCGACGACGTCCCCCCTGAAGACCGCGCCACCGTGCTCGGGCTCGTCCCCGCGGTGCCCCGCTTCGTGATGGTGCACGGCTTCGCCCGCTCGTACCGGCGGGAGCGTGACGCCTGCTGGCACCCGGCCCGCACCACTCGACGGGTGCAGAAGGCGGGCCGCACCGAGGTGGTCGTCGATGCGGATCCCGGCGCGGTCTGGGACGTCGTGCGTGACCCGACCCGGGTCGGCGAGTGGAGCCACGAGTGCGTCGCCGCCACCTGGCTCGATGGGGCGACGCACGCCGAGCCCGGCGCCCGGTTCCGGGGCCGCAACCACCAGGGGCTCCTCCGCTGGGGGCGCGTCTGCGAGGTGCTGAGCGCGGACGACCACGAGCTCGTGTGGCGAACCGTGCCGACGACGCTCTACCCCGACAGCTCGATCTGGCGGATCCGGGTCGAGCCCGCCGACGGCGGCACCCGCCTGGTCCAGACCTTCGAAGTGGTGCGCGGCCCCAAGGTGCTCGACCCGATCTACGCGACCATCGCCCCGAACCACCGCGACCGCGACGCCGCCCTCCAACAGGACCTCCGCCGGCTCGGCGCGGTGGCGTCCGTCACGACCAGAAGGTCGGCGCCCGCCTCCTGAGGCCACCCCGACGCGGCCTGGTTCGATCGTGCAGGGGAACCAGTCCGGCGGGGACCCTCCGTCAGAGCAGGTCGGTGGCGCCGGGCTCGAGACCGACGAGGATGCGGCCGTGGGTCTCGGCGGCGCGGTCCTCGTCGAACACGGCGTGGCCGACGCCGGTGTTGAGGTCGCGCTGGAAGCGCTGGAGGGGCTGGTCGAGCAGGTGGGCCGACCCACCGGCGGCGTCGCACAGGGACGTCACCGCCCGCTTGGCCGTGTGGACCGCTGACGTGGTGGCCATCCGGAGCACCGAGCGGTCCGCGCGATCGATGCCCTCGCCACCGGGGCCGTAGGCCTGGTCGAGGGCGCGGACGCAGTCGTCGAGCAACAGGCCCGCAGCACGGAGGTCGACGTCGGCGCGGGCCAGGCGGACCTGCGCCGCCGGCTTCTCGGCTTGGCGGTCGCCGACGCTGTAGGCGAGCACCCGTCAGGCCAGCCGCGCCCGGAAGGCCTCGAAGGCCCCGCCGGCGCCTCCGACCAGCGGCGCGGCGGCGGTGAGGCACAGCGTCGGCACCAACGGGTGCCCGGCCATGGGCGTCCCCGCCACGGGTTCTCCGCGGCCCTCAGCCAGATCGAGGAAGGAGACCGTGCGCTCCGCAGGGACGAACACCTTCGAGGCGACGATGTCGTTGCTGCCCGTGGCCCGCATGCCGTCGGTGTGCCAGACGTCGTCGATCGTGAACTGGTCGAGTCCGAGTAGGACCATGCGCAGGTCGATCGCCCCCTCCTCGGTGGCGGCGACCCCGGTGACGAGGGCGACGTCGGCGTGCATGACCCCGGTCGCCCAGGACCACCGGCCCGACACCTCGTACCCGCCGGCCACCGGCGACGCCGAACCGGTGGGCGACAACGCCGCCGGGGCGAGGGCATAGCCCCGGTCGCCGAAGACCTCGTCGACGACCGCCGGCGGGAACATCGAGAGCATCCAGTTGTGCATCACGAGGAAGGTGGCCACCCATGCCGTGGCCGTGTCGGCCCGCCCCAGCGTCCGCCCCAAGGCCACGACGGCGTCGAGGCCCAGGCCGTGCCCTCCGCGCTCGGGGGACACCAACGAACGGAAGACGTCGGCCTCGCGCAGCAGCGCCACAGTCTCGTCGGGCAGCCGGCGCCGGCGCTCACCCTCGGCCGCGTTGGCGGCGATGGCCGGGAGCAGCGGCTCGATCCGGGCGACCAGCTCGTCGGCGTCTCGCATCCGGCGAGGCTAGGTCGCCTCCACCTGACTCTGATCACGCCCTGGGGATCGTCGGGGGGTCAGCGGAAGTGGGCGAACGTTCGGCCTCAGTCCCTGCAGGAAGCCGACGCCCTCGACCACGTAGTCCTCGGCGAGGTAGCTGCAGCTCTCGGCGGTCCGCTCGAAGTAGGGGAAGAAGAGGTCGGCCTCCGACCCCGGGGGCACGCCGACGCCGCCAGCGGACGCGAAGCCGGGGAGGAGCATGGTCACGACGTCGCGGACCGTGTCCGTCGAGCACCACCTGGCTCCGAGGGCCGACGCCACCCGTTGGGCCAGCAGCGTCTTGCCGCACCGCGGCGCGCCGCCGATCAGGTAGAGCACGAGACGATCATGGCCGACGGAACGGAACGGCTCTCGCGTCCTGGGGGTCGTCGCTATCGTCGCTCCCACCGCCGCGTGCGCCGGGTGCATGAGGCACCGACAGGGGCGGAGCGAGAGGGGAAGCGAGACCATGAGCGCCACGCCGTCACCGAAGGAGCCCGTGCTGCTCTCCGGCGGCAACCCGCAGATCCCCAAGGGCGACGGCGACGAGCCGGTGCAGGCGTACATCGCCGCCATGCCCGGGTGGAAGCACGACGTCGGCCGACAGCTCGACGCCCTCATCGAGGAGATCGTGCCCGACGCGCGCAAGGCGGTCCGCTGGAACTCGCCGTTCTACGGCAGCGAGGACCAGGGCCTGTTCGTGAGCTGGCACTGCTTCACCATGTACGTGAAGGTCACGTTCTTCGACGGCGCCTCGCTCGATCCGCCGCCACCGGAGTCGTCGAAGGACCCCAACGCCCGCTACCTCCACCTGTACGAGGGCGACGAGGTGGACACCGATCAGGTGCGGGACTGGGTCCGCCAAGCCGCCGCCCTGCCAGGGTGGAACGGCGGCTTCTGAGGCTTCGCCGCGCCGATCGATCTCCCCCGCCGTGAAAACCGTACCGCGGGGTGGGGGGCTTGTGGCAAGGAGCTGATCCGTGGGGAGAATGCGCCCTCCGGGTCGGCCACTGCGCCGGCGCGGTGCCCCGATGACCGGACGAGAGGACGCGGATGACCGATGCCGAGGCAGTGGACCGGGCGGAGCAGGGCGAGGTGGTCGACCTCGCGGCCATCGACCGGACGCTGATCGGCGTCGCCGGCGGCAAGGGGGCCAACCTCGGCGAGCTCCTCCGGATGGAGGGCGTCCGGGTGCCACCCGGGTTCTGCGTGACCACCCGGGCCTTCACCCGGGTGGTGGCGTCAGCCCCCGAAGTGACGGCCCTGCTCGACGAGCTGGCCGGCGTGAGCGCCGACGACCGCGAGGCGCTGACCGCCCTGGCCGCCGGGCTCCGGACCGCCATCGAGGCCCGGCCCGTCCCCGATGACCTGGCCGCCGCCATCACCGAGGCCCTCGCCGACCTCGGCGCCGACACGCCGGTCGCGGTGCGCTCCAGCGCCACCGCCGAGGACCTGCCCACCGCGTCGTTCGCCGGCCAGCAGGACAGCTTCCTCGGCGTCTCCGGTGACGTCGAGGTGGTCGACTGCGTGCGGGGCTGTTGGGTGTCGCTCTTCACCGACCGGGCGGTGGCCTACCGGGCCCGCAACGGCATCGACCACCGCTCGGTGCGCATGGCCGTCGTCGTCCAGGAGATGGTCGGGGCGAGGGCGGCCGGTGTGCTCTTCACCGCCGACCCGGTCACCGGCAACCGTCGGATCACTGCGGTCGAGGCGGTTCCCGGGCTCGGCGAGGCGCTGGTGGCCGGCCAGGTCACCCCGGACACCTACCGGGTGCGCGCCGGCGCCATCGTGGACCGGGAGCGTTCCGCGGAACGCCGTGCACCCGCGGTCACCGACGCCCAGGTGCTCGAGCTCGCCGCACTCGGGCGTCACATCGAGGCGCACTTCGGGGCCCCGCAGGACGTCGAGTGGTGCCTCGACGACGAGGGCCTCGCCGTCGTCCAGAGCCGGCCCATCACCACCCTCTTCCCCGTCCCCGAGGTGGACGACGACGCCACCCACGTCTACGTCTCGGTCGGCCACCAGCAGATGATGACCGAGCCCATGACGCCGCTCGGCCTGTCGGTGTGGCAGCTCACCGCCCTTCGCCCGATGTACACCGCCGGCGGGCGCCTGTTCGTCGACGTGGCCGAGAACCTGGCCTCGCCCCGCAACCGGGCCGCGATCCTCGGGGGGCTCGGGCGCTCCGACCCGCTCATCGGCGACGCGCTGGAGACGATCGTGGCCCGCGAGGGCTTCCTCCCGCCGGCGCCCGAGGACGACGGCGATCCCCTGCCCATCCCCGGGGCGCCCGGCGCCCCGCCGCTCATCGACGCCGACCCCGAGTTGGTGGTCGAGCTCGTCCGGCGCACCGAGGAGTCGCTCGCCGCGACCGCCGAGGCCATCACCACCAAGACCGGCACCGAGCTCCTCGACTTCATCCTCGACGACCTCCCGGAACTGCGGACCCGCCTCTTCATGCCCGAGAGCCTGCCCGTGATCCTCACCGCGATGGAGGCCGCGTTCTGGCTCAACGACCACCTCGAGGAGTGGCTCGGCGAGGCGAACGTGGCCGACGCGCTGTCCCAGTCGCTGCCGGACAACGTGACCTCGAACATGGGCCTTGCGCTGCTCGACGTCGCCGACGCCGTCCGCCCGCATCCCGAGGTGGTGGCCTTCCTCCACGGCGTCGGGCACGACGACGCCTTCCTCGACCGCCTGCCCGAGGTCGACCCCGACGGTGGGGGCGGTCGGGTCGCGGCCGACGCCATCCTGGCCTACCTCGAGGCCTACGGCATGCGCTGCGTCGGCGAGATCGACATCACCCGCCCTCGGTGGAGCGAGCGGCCGAGTGCGCTCGTGCCGTTGATCCTCTCGAACGTCGAGCACTTCGCCCCGGGCGAGCGTGAGCGCCGCTTCGCCGAGGGCCTGCGGGTCGCCACCGAGAAGGAGCGCGAGGTGCTGGACCGGCTCCGCGCCCTGCCCGACGGCGAGACCAAGGCCGCCGAGACCAAGGCGATGATCGACCGGGTGCGGGTCTTCTCGGGCTACCGGGAGTACCCCAAGTACCGGATGATCAGCCGCTACTGGATCTACAAGCAGGCGCTGCTGGCCGAGGCCGACCGGCTGGTGGAGGCCGGCGTGATCGACGCCCCTGACGACCTCTCCTTCCTCTCGTTCGACGAGCTCCGGGAGGTGGTCCGCACCCGCCAGGCCGACCGGGACCTGATCGCCGTGCGCCGCGAGGACTTCCGGTCGTACGGCGCCCTCACGCCGCCGCGGGTGCTGACCTCCGAGGGCGAGGCCCTCAACGGCTCCTACCGGCGCGACGACCTACCCGAGGGCGCGCTCGCCGGGCTGGCCGTCTCCTCGGGCGTGATCGAGGGCCGGGCCCGGGTGATCCTCGACGTGGATGACGCGCACGATCTGGAGCCGGGGGACATCCTCGTCACCAACGGCACCGACCCCAGCTGGTCGCCCGTCTTCGTGGCCGTCGCCGGCCTCGTGACCGAGGTCGGCGGGCTCATGACCCACGGCGCAGTCATCGCCCGGGAGTACGGCCTGCCCGCGGTCGTCGGCGTCGAAGGCGCCACCCGGCGCATCGCGGACGGCCAGCGCCTCCGCGTCGACGGCACTCACGGCTGGGTCGAGGTCCTCCACCAGGCCTGAGCCGCGGCGGCGACATGCCGGTCGGGGCGGCGCGTTCGACCGTACGTAGAGTCGCGGCGATGACGTCGGCGGCGCTCGATCGAGACGGCGCCGGGTCCCGGATCTCGAACCTGGACCTGCTCCGCGGGGTGGCGGTCCTCGGCATCCTGGTCATGAACGCGGTGTCCTACGGCCTGCCCGATGCCGCGTACTTCAACCTGGACGCCGGCGGGGGCGAGCGCTCGGCCGACTGGCTCGTGGGCGTCCTCGGCGAGGTCTTCGTCGACCAGAAGATGATGGGCCTGTTCTCCCTGCTGTTCGGGGCGTCGATCGTGCTGTTCTGCGAGCGGGCCGACGCCAAAGGAGGCAACGGCACCCGGTTGAGCCTCTGGCGCAACACCCTGCTGCTCGGGATCGGGCTGCTCCACACCTGGCTCTGGGTGGGCGACGTGCTGACGGTGTACGCCCTGTGCTCCCCGGTCGTCCTGTACGCCCGACGCTGGGCCACCCGCACGCTGGTGGTCGTCTCCGTCACGCTCATGGGGGCGACCGCGGTGGTCGCCGCCGTCGTGGCCACCACGGTGCCGAGCGACGGTGCGGGCCTCCGGGACTTCTGGCTCGTCGGGGGCCCACCGATGTCCGACGCCGTCGGCCTCTACCTGCTCGTCGACTTCTTCGGGCGAGCCCTCGCCATGATGCTGCTGGGGGTGGCGGTCTACCGCCTAGGCATCATCCAGGGCAGCCGCGCACCCGGGTACTACCGCAGGCTCGCCGCGCTGGGGCTCGGTGTCGGCATCCCCCTCGCCGCCGCCGGCGCCGCCCTCCAGGCACTCGCCGGCTACGACCCGGCGGTGGCGCTCCTCGGCGAGATCCCGAACACGCTGGCGACGATGCCGATGACGCTGGGCTATCTCGGCCTCCTCACCCTCTGGAACCTCCGTCCCGACACCGCGCTTCGCCGACGCTTCCGCGCGGCCGGGCGCATGGCCCTCACCAACTACCTGAGCCAGACGGTGATCGGCATCGTCGTGCTGCGCCACGTGTTCCCGTTCGCCAGCCTCACGCGATGGCAGCTCGCGGTCTTCGTCGGGGCGGTGTGGGCCCTCGAGCTGGCCTGGTCGAAGCCGTGGCTGGCTCGCTTCCGCTACGGCCTGGTGGAATGGGTCTGGCGGTCCGCCACCTACCTGAGGCCCCAACCGTTCATCCGTCGGCGCCCGACCGCCTCCGCCTGACGGAGTGGCCTCGTCCGGCGCTCACGACTTGTGGGGACCGCGCGGCAAGAGCTCGCCGAGCACGGTGCGCTCGCTGGTTCCGTCGGGTGCGACGGCCACGACGACGAGCTCGCGGCCACCCAGTTCCAGCCCGACCTGGAGACACGCGCCGCACGGGAACGTGAGCGCCCCGCTCGTTCGAGGTGAGGCCACCACCAGGGCGGTCGGACGATCGCCCGAGGCCACGGTGGCGAAGAGCGCGACCCGCTCGGCACACATCGCCAGGCCCAGCGACACGTTCTCGACGAGCGCGCCGGTGACGATCAAGCCGCGCTCGGTCAGCGCCGCCGCACCCATGCGAAAGCCCGAGTAGGGGGCGTACGCCCGTCCACGTGCCGCCAGGGCGGCCTCGATCACCTCGGTGAGGTCCATCTCGCCTCCGAGTGGGTGCGATGCGTGCACGACCACGCCGGCGCGAAGCCGTGCCGGTAGCGTGCGGCGGCGGTCCGAGCCATCGCCGGAGGCTATCCATGACGTCCGAGCCTGATCACCGCCCTCCGTCTGCAGAGCGCGACGACGGGACGCCCACCCATCCGCTGCGCGGCGCCTCGGTCCTGGTGGCCGGCGCCACCGGCGGCATCGGCGGTGCGCTGGTCGAGGAACTGCACCGGCGGGGTGCCGTCCTCACCCTCGTGAGTCGCAGCCACGACCGGTTGGAGCAGGTCGCCGCGCCGGGGGCACGGCTCGCCCTCGACCTGCGGACCCCCGATGCCTGCGCCCGGGCGGTCGACGCCGCGGTCACCCACGGCGGGGGACTCGATGTCGTCGTCAACGCCGTCGGGGTCGTGGCCTTCGGCCCCGTGACCGACCTGACCGTCGACGCGATGGAGGAGGTGTTCCTCAGCAACACGTTCCTACCGATCCTGCTGGCCCAGGCCGCCCTCGGCCGGATACGGCCCGGCGGAGCCGTCGTGAACATCTCCGGGGTCATCGCCGAGCAGAACCTGCCGGGCATGGCCGTCTACGGCGCCTCCAAGGCTGCCGTCCGCTCCTTCGACGAGGCCCTGGCCCGCGAGGCGCGCCGGGCGAAGATCCGCGTCATCGACGCCCGGCCACCGCACACCGAGACCGGTCTGGCCGATCGGCCCATCGCCGGTTCGTCCCCGAGGATGCCGACGGGACTCGCGCCTGCCCACGTGGCCGTCGTGATCTGCGATGCGCTCGAGCAGGGCGAGGCCGATCTCCCCAGCACGCGCTTCACGTCATGAGGTCGCTCTGGGTTCACCGGGACATCGAGGCGCCGGCGTCGGTCCTGTGGGAGTTGCTGGTGAACCCGCAGCGCTGGCCCTCCTGGGGGCCGAGCGTCGTCCGCGCCGTGGTCGACGACGGCGATCTGCGCCTCGGGAGTCGGGGGGTGGTGACCACCGTCGGCGGACTGCGCCTCCCGTTCGAGATCACCGCCTTCGAACCGGGCACCCGGTGGGCGTGGAGCGTCGCAGGCGTCCCCGCGACTGATCACACGGTCGAGCCCCTGGCGAGCGATCGGTGTCGGGTCGGCTTCGGCGCGCCGTGGGCCGTGGCGCCCTACCTCGCGGTCTGCCGATCAGCACTCGCCCGGCTCGATGCCTTGGCGACGGGATCCACGTCCGCCGAGGGGCGATCATGAGCGACGTCGTCATCGTCGGCGCGGGGCTGGCCGGGCTGGCGTGCGCGCAGGACCTGACCCGGGCGGGGGTGAGTTGCACCTTGCTCGAAGCGTCGGACGGTGTCGGGGGCCGGGTGCGCACCGACGCCGTGGACGGCTACCTGCTCGATCGCGGGTTCCAGATCCTCCTCACCGCCTACCCCGAGGTCCAGCAGCGCCTCGATCTGGATGTGCTGCAGGTCGGCCTGTTCGAGCCCGGCGCCGCGATCCGGCGGCAGGGGCGCTTCCACCGGGTGAGCGATCCCCTCCGTCGCCCCGGACGGATCCCGGGGACGGTGGCCGCGCCGATCGGCACGTTCGCCGACAAGGCCCGCTTGCTGCGGCTGGTGCTCGACGTGCGACGCCACTCGGTGCGGGATCTGCTCCGCCGGCCGGACATGACCACCGCGGAACGGCTGGCCCGCGCCGGCTTCTCCGAGCGGATGATGGAGTCGCTCTGGCAGCCGCTGTTCGCAGGTATCCAACTGGACCCGGACCTCGAGGTGTCCCGTCGCCGGTTCGACACGATCCTGCGGATGCTGGCGGTCGGCACCACCGGCGTGCCACGCCTCGGGATGGGGGCGATCCCCACACAGATCGCCTCGACCCTGCCCGACGACGTGGTGCGCCTCGGGACGGTGGTCGTCGAGGTCGGCGGCTCGGGCGTGGTGCTGCAAGGGGGAGAGAGGGTCGGCGCTCGAGCAGTGGTGGTGGCCACCGAGGGGCCGACGGCCCATGCGCTGCTCGGCGCCCGCGTCCCCGATCCCGGATCGCGGGCGGCGGCGTGCTGCTGGTTCTCCGCCCCCGGCCCACCGTTGCCGGGTCGACTGCTCATGCTCGACGGGGAGTCCAGCGGCCCCGCCAAGAACGTGGCGGTGATGAGCGAGGTCTCGCCGTCCTACGCCCCCGCCGGACGGGCGCTGGTCGCGGCCGCCGTGCCGGGTCCCGCGGCCCTCGACCCGGACCTCACCGAGGACGTGCGCGAGCAGTTGGCCCGCTGGTTCGACTCGGGCACGGGCGACTGGGAGCACCTGCGCACGGATGTCATCCCCCACGGCCAACCGAGGCAAGCACCACCGCTCCACCCGAAGCAGCCGGTGGCGCTCGGCGAGGGGGTGTTCGTGTGCGGCGACCACCGGGACACCGCGTCCATCCAGGGAGCGATGTTCAGCGGCGGCCGCACCGCCGTGGCCGTGCTCGAGCACCTCCACGGCGCTCCTCGCCCGTGTCGATAGGAGCGCCACGCGGGCGAAGATCGCGGGAGGAGGAATATTTATCACTAAGAGTGGTTCAAAGCGTTGACATCCTCGACGCAAGGACCGCACCATGCGAAACCTCCCCCCCGACCTCCGAGCCAGGCTGCCGTTCCTCGTGGCCGGCTTCTTCTCCTTCCTCTTCTCCGTGTACCTCTACTTCGTGGCCGACGAGACCACCGCCGGCATCTTCGTCGGCCTCTGGGTGCCATCGATCCACTCCCTCGGGACCCTGCTCCTGTCCCCCGTCGCCGGTGCGCCGCGAGCGAGTGACGTCGAGGTCGGATCATGAGCGAGACTGCGATCTTCATCGTCGGGATCGTCATCTTCGCCATCACCATCTACGGCACCGTGATGGCCGGCGGGATCGCCCTGAACCGTGTCGCCGACGACGAGGACGCCCGGGAACCGGGTGTGGTGGACGCGGCGCAGGCGCCGGCGGAGCCGTCGGACCGCTGAGCGGATCGGCACGCCCGGTCCGGCCCCTGCCCTGGCCGCCACCCCGTGGGGCTTCGGTTCAGAGCAGGTCGGTCGGGCCGGCCTCGAACCCGACGAGGAGCCGGCCGTGGGTCTCCGCCACGCGGTCCTCGTCGAAGACGGCATGGCCGACGCCGGTGTTGAGGTCGCGCTGGAAGCGCTGCAGCGGCTGGTCGAGCAGATGGGCGGAGCCGCCGGCCGCATCGCAGAGCGATGCCACCGCCCGCTTCGCCGTGTGGACGGCCGTCGTCGTCGCCAGCCGGAACGTCGACCGATCGGCGCGCGCCAGGCCCGAGCCCCCGGCCCCGTAGGCGCCATCGAGGGTGCGCACGCAGTCGTCGAGCAGGAGCCGAGCGACCCGGAGGTCGGCATCGGCCCGGGCCAGTCGGACCTGGGCAGCCGGCTTCTCCACCTGGCGCTGTCCGACCGAGTAGGCGAGCACCCGCCCGGCCAGTCGTTCGCGGTAGGCCTCGAAAGCACCACCGGCCCCACCGACCAGGGGTGCCGCGGCGGTGAGGCACAGCACGGGCACGACCGGGTAGCCGGCCATCGGTGTCCCCTCGACCGGCGTCGCCCCGCCCTCCGCCAGCGCCGCGAACGACAGCGTCCGCTCGGCGGGGACGAACGCGCCCGTGACCACGACGTCATTGCTCCCCGTGGCCCGCATCCCGTCGGTGTGCCACACGTCCGCCACGGTGACCTGGTCGAGGTCGAGCAGCAGCATGCGGAGCTCGAGCTCGTCTCCCTCGGCCACCACGCCGGTCACCAGGACGGCGTCGGCGTGCTCGACCCCCGTCGCCCAGGACCACCGCCCCGAGACCTCGTACCCGCCGGGAACGCGGGACGCCGTCCCGGTGGGCGCGAGCGCCGCCGGGGCGAGGGCGTAGCCCCGATCGGCGAAGACGTCATCGACCACGTCCTCGGGGAACATCGACAACAGCCAGCTGTGCATCACGAGGAAGGTCACGACCCACGCCGTCGCCGTGTCCGCACGCCCCAGGGTGAGGCCGAGGGCCAGGACGGCATCGAGCCCGAGACCGTGACCGCCACGGGTGGGCGACACCAGGGTGCGGAAGACGTCGGCCTCGCGCAGGAGGGCGAGGGTCGGGTCGGGCAGGCGGCGCAACCGCTCACCCTCGGCCGCGTTCGCGGCGATCGCCGGCAGCAGCGGCTCGATCCGGGCGACCAGCTCGTCGGCGTCCCGCATCGCTCGATCATCCCACGAGCTGCGGACCGCCCGGTCCCCCGTCACTCGTCACTCGTCACTCGTCACCGACGATCAGGCTCATGGTCCCCGAGAGCACGGAGAACACGTCGTCCTCCGGGTGTGGTGCGAGCCGGGAACTCAGGCGTCGACGAGGCGGCGGGCGTAGTCCTCGGCCAGGGCGTCCAGGGCGCCGGCACAGTCGCCGGTGAACGCGGGGCCGTGCATGAGGGCGAGCGTCTCCGCCCCGAGGCCGGCCAGGCGCCGGATGGTCGGCGCGGTGGCGGGGGTGAGGCAGGTCGCCCCGAAGAGGTCCTCGGCGGCGGCGGCCGGTCCGACGATGTCGGCGTCGGTGGTGGCCGGCGACTCCCCGGTCGCGGTGAACAGGTCGCCGCACAGCAGCGTCCGGGTGGTCTCCTCGTAGAGCAGGTGGGCGTCCCAGCCGTGGGGGACGTGGGGCGTGTCGAGCATCCGCACCCGCTTGCCACCGAGGTCGAGCACCTCGCCGTCGCCCATCGAGTGGGGCGGACGGTCGCACAGATCGAACAACGACACGATGTTGGCGAGGTGCGAGCCGATCACCTGGGCCTGGGGCGCCGCCGCGAGGAACTCGTTCATGGCCCCGCACTCGTCGGACTCCAGGTGGCCGAACGCGATCCACCGCAGCCGCTCGAGGGGCATGACCGACGCCACCGCCGCCGAGACGTCGGCGAACAGCGCCCGCTGCCCGGTGTGGAACAGCAGCGGCTCGTCGGCGTCGAGCAGGTACTGGTTGAACACCAACCCCGCCTGCTCGAGCCAGGTCGACAGGCGGTAGACCCCGTCGCCGACCTCGTCGACCTTCGTCTCGTATGCCACCGGAACGCCACCTCCCCTGCGATGCGCCTTTCAGCAGGCCACCGACTGGTCGCCGATCGTACCCAACAGCCCGGGTGGCGTCCCCGGGGCCGGCCGGGATCTCGCCCGTGACCGCCGCAGGCCGAGGAGCCCATCCCGGGCCGTCAGCGGGGGATCTCGCTCCACGGGAGGGCCTTGTCGACGCGGACGTCGCCGGGGAGGCCGAGGACGCGCTCGCCGAGGATGTTGCGCATGATCTCCGACGTGCCGCCTTCGATGGTGTTGGCCCGGGACCGGAGGAACCGGCCGGTCGGCGTGGACATCGACTCGGAGCTGCGGCTCATCGGATAGCCGGGCAGGTGGAGCATGCCCTCGGGGCCGAGCAGGTCGACGATGGCCTCGTTCACGGCGATGCTCAGCTCGGCCGAAGCCAGCTTCGCCACCGAGCCCTCGGGGCCGGGGTTGCCGCCGATGGCGTTCTCCTTGGCCCGTGCGTTGGTCAGGCGCCCGACCTCCGCCTCGATCCAGAGCCCGGCGACCCGGTCCCGCCACCGGGCGTGCTCCTCCTCGTCGAACAGGTCGCGCCGCTTCTCCCACAGGTTCACGAGCCCCGCGATGACGCCCGAGCCTTTCGGCGCGGGGCCGCCGGCGAGGGCGACCCGCTCGTTCATCAGCGTGGTGGTGGCCACCCGCCAGCCGTCACCCGTGGCACCGAGGCGCTGCGAGTCGTAGATGCGCACGTCGGTGAGGAAGACCTCGTTGAACTCTGCCTCACCGGTCATCTGGTAGAGCGGCCGGACGTCGACGCCGGGCGCGTGCATGTCGAGCACGAAGTAGCTGAGGCCCTTGTGCTTCGGGACGTCGGGGTCGGTGCGGGTGAGGAGCATGCCGTAGTTGGAGAGGTGGGCGAGGGTGGTCCACACCTTCTGGCCGTTGACCACCCACTCGTCGCCGTCGCGCACCGCCCGGCTCGGGATGCCGGCCACGTCGGAGCCGTGGGTGGGCTCGGAGAACAGCTGGCACCAAATGTCCTCGCCGGTGAAGATCCGGCGCAGGTGCTTCTCCTTCAGCTCGTCGCTGCCGTAGGCCAGCACCGTCGGCAACCCCATGCCGATGCCGATGGGGTTGATGCGCAGGTCCTCGTAGGTCACCCCGTTGGCCCGGAGGATCCCGTCGATCACCGCCTGCTGGCCTCGGTTGCCGCCGAGTCCGCCGGCGCCCTCGGGGAGGTGGACCAGGGCGAGGCCCGCATCGAACTGGGCACCCCGGAAGCGCACCTGGTCGTCGAGGAAGCCGCGGCAGGACTCGACGAGCTCATTGGTGCGGTCGGTGAGCTCGGCGTCGGTGGGTGCGCTCATGGTGAGACCTCCAGGTCTGCGTCCCCGTGGTCCCGCATCGACGGTTGGCGGGGTGGGGGGCGGCGGCGGCGGCGGCGGGTCGAGCGTATTGCGTGGGGGCAGACGGCTCTTGCGGCGCGGGATGTGGGCGCCGTCAGGCGGCGTCGCCGCGCCAGGTGGGCCAGCCCAGGAGCTGCGGGCGCTCGCTCACCCAGTCGTGGCGGTCCTCGCCGATCTCGGTGGTGATGAGGTTCTCGAGCTTGGCCCGGTAGGTCTCGACGAGGTGCCGGTGGGCCGGGTCGTCGGCCAGGTTCACGGTCTCGCCCGGGTCGGTCTCGCGGTCGTAGAGCACCACGTCGTTGTCGGCGAGCAGGGTGTCGACGTCCGCGGGCCGGTTCGGGTCGAGCGGCGAGAAGTAGCGGCCGAAGGTGTAGCGGTCGTCGGTGAAGCCCCGGAGGAAGCCCCGCTTGCGCCAGTCGGGGCGCAGCTCGCCGGCCAGCACCTTGTCGGCCACGTCGGGGTCGCCGAAGTGGTGCCAGAACCCGGCGTCGAGGTAGGTGACCGCTTCTACAGCGGTGAGCACGCCGTCGCGCACCGGCCCGCCGCCGTCGAGGGTCGACGCCAGCGAGTGGCCGTGCAGGGCGGGGTAGCGCTCGGCCACCGCGGCGGCGTCCACGCCGGCGAACTCGAGCAGGGTCGGGGCCAGGTCGACCGCCGACGCGATCGCGTCCGACGTGGTGCCGCCGGCCAGGTCGGGGTGGTCGATGACGAGCGGCACGTGGAAGTTCTCGTCGTAGACGAGGTTCCCCTTCTGACGCAGGCCGTGCGACGCCACCAGGTCGCCGTGGTCGGCCGTGAAGAGCACCACGGTGTGGTCGGCCTGGCCCGTCGCCACCAGCGCGTCGAGGACCAGGTCGATGCTGCGGTCCACGTCGCGGATGCAGTTCAGGTAGAAGCTCAGCGCCTGGTGCCAGTGATCCTCGCCGGCGACCTCGCCGAAGACGAGGTCCATCATGTCGGCGTACTCGCGCACCGCCGGCGCCGCCCCCGAGAGGTCGTCGCCGAGGTTGGCGGGCAGGTCGACGTCCCACTGGCGCTGGTAGATCGGCACCTCGGCCGGCGGCTTGGCCACCACGGCGTGGGCGAGGTTGGGCGGGAGCTGGATCGGCGAGCTGCCGCCGAAGTCGAAGCTCATGATGTCGTGGGGGTTCACGAAGTTGACGGCCAGGAACCAGGGCTGGTCCTCGGCCACGACCGGCGCCCGCTCGCGCAGCCATTTGACCGCCTGCCCGGCGATCACGGGGTCGACCCGCAGGCCCGCCCACGCGCCGCCGTCGATGTCCCCCCAGTCGTTCCACTCCGAGAAGCCGTAGGGCTCGAGCGCGTCGACCGTCGAAGGGTCACCCGGCTCCTTGTAGAGCTTCGACAGGTGCCACTTGCCCTGGTAGCTGGTGTAGTAGCCGGCGTCGCTCAGCATGGTGCCGACCGTGCCGAGCGCGGGGTCGAGCGGGTCGACGTACGGCATGTTGTCGTTGTCGTGGATCAGGGTCAGCGGCATGTGCTGGCCCGTGTAGATCACTGAGCGCGACGAGCTGCACATCGCCGCGGACGCGTAGTAGTTCGTGAAGCTGGTCCCCGCCTCCGCCAGGCGGTCGTGGGCGGGTAGACCAAAGCCGTCCGGCCGGGGGATGTGGAAGCGCTCTTCGTCGGTGACGACCAGCAGGATGTTGGGACGACGGGGCACTGCCACCTCCTCGGGATCGCTGATGCCCAGTGTGGTCCACCTGTCACACCACCGCAGGTCGTGGAAAGCTGGCACGAGCAGACATCGGAGGGAACATGGGGATCGAGTTCAGGACCCGGCCTGGGGTGACCTACCTCACCGAGGGTGGCCAGGAGACCGAGGTGATGTACGCCCACGGCTTCGACCTCCCCGAGTTCGCGATGTACCCCCTGCTCGACCAGCCCGATGCCGTCGCAGCACTGCGCGACATGTACGCGCGGTACCTGGCCACCGCGGCTCGCCACGGCTTCGGTGTGCTCATGGCCGGTCTCGACTACCGGGCCAGCCCCGGTTGGGCCGGCCGCCTCGGCCTGTCCTCGTCGCAGCTCGCCGCGGTGCAGCTCCGCTGCATCGACTTCCTACGCGACGTGGCCGAGCCCTATGCCGCCGACCTGCCCGACGTGCGGGTCGCCGGCGCCGTCGGCCCCCGAGGCGACGCCTACGGAGCGGACGACACCATCACCGCCCAGGAGGCGCAGGAGTACCACGGGGAGCAGATCGCGACCCTCGCCCGCGCCCAGGTCGACCTGGTCGAGGCCATGACGTTCAACAACGTGGCCGAGGCGGTCGGCGTGGCCCGCGCCGGGGCCGCCGCCGGCCTGCCGGTGTCCGTGTCGTTCACCCTGGACAGCTCGTCGCGGCTCGCGACCGGCCCGACCCTGCGAGAGGCCATCGAGGCCGTCGATGCCCAGGCGGGCGACGACCGGCCCGCGTTCTTCGGCATCAACTGCTCACACCCCTTCGAGTTCCAGCCCGCCATCGAGCCGGGCGACTGGTTCGAGCGGGTCCGGTTGCTGCGCCCGAACGCCGCATTGGCCGACAAGGCGGCGCTGTGCACGCTCGGTCACCTGGAGGCCGGTGACCCCGTGCAGCTCGGTGAGCTGATGGGCGACCTCGCTCGCCGCCACCCGCACATCGACCTCTGGGGCGGATGCTGTGGCACGTGGGACACCCACCTGGACCAGATCGCCGTCCGTGTCGGCGAGGCCCGTCGCGAGGTCGACCCACCCGGATGACGGCCGAGCGGGTCCCGACCCTTCAGTCGTCGGCCAAGCCCCAGAACGGGCCGGCCACCCAAGGGAGCCGACCCGTGCGCGCCAGCGCTCGGTAGATCGCCAAGCGCACGGCTTCGACGGTCTCGGCGCTCGGTTGCACAAGGTCGACAGCCATCAACGGCCTTTCCTCCGAATGGGACCGGCGCGACGCGAGCCGTCCGGGACCACCAGTCTGACCCGCCACCGCTCTCTACGTTCCGTATACTGAGGCGTATGACGACCCCGGTGCCGACCCGGTTCAGCGTCGATGAGCTCGCGCTCCTCGACGAGCTCGTTGAGGCCGGCCTCGGCGACAGTCGATCGGCGGTGATCCGGCGCAGTGTCCACCACCTGGCGGAGGCCGTGCGACGGGCCCGAGTCGGCCGCGCCATCGCCGCGTCCTACGAGCAGCACCCGCAGAGCGCCGAGGACGACGAGCTCGCCATGGCCAGCGCGATCGCGCTCACCGAGGCCGAGCCGTGGTAGCGCAAGGCGAGCTCTGGCTCATGGAGACGCCCAACGACAAGCGGCGGCCCGTGCTCGTCGTCACGCGCAACGAAGTGATCCCCGCGCTCAACAACGTCATGGTGGCCCCAGTGACGAGCACGCTCCGAGACATCCCCACCTGCGTGCCCGTCGGTCCCGACGAGGGCATCGACCATGAGAGCGTGGCGTCGTTCGACAACCTGGCCGCGGTCCCGAAGTCGGTGCTCACCACCCGGCTGGGCAGCCTTGGCATCGGCGGGCACCGGCGGATCTGCACCGCACTCGACGCCCTCGCCGACTGCTGAGCCTCGCGGCCGCCGGTCCAACGAGAAGGATCACCCGTCCTCACTCGTGTCGCCCCCGCCCGCTCGGCGCGCCGCGAAGTCGGGATCGCGAGGCGGCTGGATGAGGGGCAGAGCGCCGCCGGTGGCCGAGTCGAGGATCTCGGCCGCGCCGTGCGGGGCGTGCTCGGGCACGGTCAGCTCGTCGAACTGGTTCAGCGACCGCACGAAGACCGCCCCGACGGCGATGGCGACGATCAGCAGGGCGATCGTGATGAAGGTGGCCTGCACCCCGAACTGGGTGGTGGCCACGCCCACGACCAGGTAGCCGAGGGGGCCGGCGGCGTATTCGGTCGAGGTGATGATGCCGACGACCCGCCCGCGCATGTGCTCGGGGCTGCGGGCCTGCATGGCCAGGTTCACCAGAGGGCCGATGGGCCCGTAGGCCAACCCGATGAACAGCGAGGCCACGATCATGACGGGGAACGGCGGCAGCACGGCCAGCATCAGGATGAAGACCGCCGTAAGGAGCAGGGCCCCCCGGAAGACGTGGCTTCGCCGGAGGCGGGCGCCCTGCCAGCTGTAGAGGACAGCGCCGACGATCCCGCCGACGCTCATGGCCATCACGAGGGCGCCGAGCCGTCCGGGTTGGTCGAGTGCCTCGAAGTGCACCGGGAGCAGGACTCCCTCGATGGGCATGTACACCGACACGAGCAGCGCCGAGATCACGGTGATGCCCAGCAGGAGCGGGTCGCGGCGCACGAAGCCGAGTCCCTGGCGGGTACCCGCCCAGACTCCCTCGGGCGCCTCGTCGGCCACGACCGGCGAACCGGCGTGAGGCACCCGCAACCACAAGACGAAGAGGGCCGACAGCGCAAAGCCGAGGGTCGTCACCCACATCGCGTCGATCGCCCCCACCCACGCGATGAGCACGCCGCCGACCCCAGGGCCGAGGATGAAGGCCACCCCCCAGATGGCCTCGTGGAGCCCGTTGACCCGCTCGAGCGGCCATCCGGCCCGGCCCGCCGCGGCCGGCAGCATCGTCTCGCGGGCCGTCACGCCGGCGGGGTCGAACACCGCCCCGATGACCGCCAGGACCACCAGCCAACCCAGGTCGAGCCCGAAGGCCCGGTCGACGAGCGGGATCGCCGCCAGCGACGCCGCCGAGAGCAGGTCGGCGCCGATCGCCGTTCGCCGCCGCCCCAGCCGGTCGACGATGGTGCCCGAGAGCAGGCTGGACACCAGGAGCGGCAAGGCGGTCGCCGCGGCGAGGAGACCGGCGGCGCTCGCCCTGCCGGTGGTCTCGAGCGCGATCCAGGGCAGCAGCACCAGGGCGGCGCCGTTGCCCGCCCCGGACAGGAGCGTGGCCGCCTCCAGCAGCACCAACGGCCGAACGGTGGTCTTCACCCGTTCCCCGGCCATGGCACCAGTATCCCCGCACGGGCCTGTCGCGGCAGGGGAATGAACCACTGGTTCGGCGGCGGGTAGAGGCGGCTGGCCGAGCGGCTGGACCCCGTCCGGGGGCCCTGCAGGCGGCGAGCCTGGCCGGCGGCGAGCCTGGCCGGCGGCCGCGTCAGGTGGTGGCGCCGTCGGGCCCCTCGCCGAGCACGCCGCGCAACGCCTGCGCCGCCCCCATCAGGCCGACGCTCTCGTAGGGGACCACGATCTTTGCGTTGTCGCTGTCCGCGAAGCGCCCGAGCGTCTCGAGCTGCAGGATCGCGACCATCGTCTGGTCCGGGTTCGCCGACTTGATGGCGCTGTACACGGTGGCGATGGCCTCGGCCCGCCCCTCGGCCTCGAGGATCGCGGCCTGCCGGGCGCCCTCGGCGCGCAGGATGGCCGACTGCCGCTGCCCCTCGGCGTTGCGCACGGCGGCCTGCGCCTCGCCCTCGGCGACGTTGATGGCCGAGGTCTGCAGTCCCTCGGACTCGAGGATCCGGGCCCGCTTCTCCTGATCGGCCTGCTTCTGCAGCGCGAGTGCCTGCAGGATCTGTGGTGGTGGGGCGATCTCGACGATCTCGATCCTGCTGATGCGGATCCCCCACTTGTCGGTGACCACCTCCATCTGCTCCTGGACGTCGGTGTTGATCCGTTCCCGCTCGGACAGCGCCTCGTCGAGGGTCATCGTGCCGATCACCGACCGGAGTGCGGTGCGGGCCAGCGCGTCGATGGCGACGTCGAAGTTCTTCACGCTGAACAGCGCCTGCTTGGCGTCGACCACCTGGGTGAAGATCGTCGCGTTCACCGTGACCGACACGTTGTCCTTGGTGATCACGTCCTGGCGGTCACCAGGGACCGGGACCTCCCGCATGTCCACGGTGGTGAGGGTGTCCACGAACGGCAGGATGATGGCCAGCCCGGGCTCGTGGGTGTGGCGGTACTCTCCCAGGCGCTTCACCACACCGACCTGACCCTGCTGGACGATGTTGACGGCCCGGCGCAGGATCACCAGGAGCACGAGGACGACGAAGGCGAGGACGACCAGTCCGGCGATGCTGAAGGTGCTCACGGTGGGTCAGCTTTCTGAGGGGTCGATCGGTGGTTGCGACAGCGCGGCGGGCCCGTCCACGGGCCAGACCACGAGCGTCGTGCCCTGCACCCCGGTGACGAGCACCCGGGTCTCCGGCGGGATCGGTGCATCGGAGCCACTCACCGCCAGCCACCGCTCGCCGGCGAGGCGAACGTGGCCGGCGTGGTGGGCATCGCCGACCTCGTCGAGGGTCAGGACCTCTTCGCCCACGAGCGTGCCGTGCACGCCCCGAGCCGGATGGCCCTCACCGCTCCGCGCCAAGGCGTTGCTCATCAGCGGGCACACCAAGACGATGCCGATCGTGGCGACGACCACGGCCAGCAGCACCTGGACGACGAGCAGCTCGGGCCAGACCACGGCCGCCAACGCGGCCGCGAAGGCCCCTGCCGCACCGAAGAGCGCGAAGAACGCGAGATGGCGCAACTCGACGGCCAGCAGCAGCACCCCGAGTGCGACCCAAGCGATGGCCATGGTGACGTTCCTCCGGTCGACACCCTACGACCGGGCTCCGGGCACGCCACGCCGGGCGGATCAACCAGCCTCATCGGGACCGGCCGCTCATCTCCCTCCCGCTCGCAGGCGGCTGGTGGTGCGGTTGGACTCCCAGTGGCTACGACGGGCGAAGAGCGGCGGCGGCTGGTCAGCGCGTCGGTCTCGAGGCCGTCCTTCCGGATCGATTCACGGGCGGTGAGCTGGTCGCGCCGGAACGCCTTGGTGGCGTCGTCTTCGTACGGGGCGGATACCGCTCCTCGTCGCTCATGGTCAACAGGACGTTGGGGGCGGTCACGGCTGCCTCGCCGTTGCGAGGGGCCACGGGATCACCGCCTCGGTACCGTAAGCCTCCCCGAACAAGGAGGTCTGTGGTGCCTGCACTGGAGTCAGCAGCGACGGTCGCCGAGCGGCGAGCACTCGGCAAGGCCGCCCGCGGCGCCGTGCCCCGAAAGAGCCACGCCAACTGGGCGCCGGCACCCGACCGGGCCGACCCGGTGGACCTGCTCGAGCAGCAGGCCGCGACCCGGGTGCCCGACCTCGTACCCATCCGCTACGGGCGCATGTCGGCCTCGTCGTTCGCCTTCTACCGGGGCGCGGCGCTGCCCATGGCCGCCGACCTGGCCTCGCTGCCGCGAGTCCCGCTCGAGGTCCAGCTCTGTGGTGACGCCCACCTCTCGAACTTCGGGGGGTTCGCGTCGCCCGAGCGAGCGTTGGTGTTCGACATGAACGACTTCGACGAGACCAACCCCGGCCCGTTCGACTGGGACGTCAAGCGCCTTGCCGCGAGCTTCGCCATCGCCGGCGGTGCGCTCAACATGGCCGCAGGGCCAACCCGCACCCTGGTGCAGACCGCCGCCCGCGCCTACCGAGAGGCCATGCGCGACTTCGCCACCCAGTCCAACCTGGACATCTGGTACGCCCGCCTCGACATCGACCAGGTGGTGGCGCAACACGGCCAGGACGTGGGCCGGGCCACCATGGCCCGCCTGCAGAAGAACATCGGCAAGGCCAAGTCGAAGGACCGGCTGAAGGCGGCCGGCAAGCTCACGCAGGTGGTCGACGGCCGGCTCGAGTTCATCGCCGATCCGCCCCTGCTCGTGCCCATCGAGGACGTCTTCAGCGACCAGGAGAGCGACGCCATCGACACCACGATCCGCGGCGTGCTGCAGGGGTACCGCGAGACCCTGAACACCGACCGCCGGATCCTGCTCGACAGCTACGAGTACGTCCGCGTCGCGCGGAAGGTGGTGGGCGTGGGCAGCGTCGGCACCCGGGCCTGGGTGGTGCTGTTCACCGGCCGTGACGAGCAGGACCCCTTCTTCCTGCAGGTGAAAGAGGCGCAGGCATCCGTGCTCGAGGCCTTCACCGGCGAGAGCGAGTTCGCCACCCACGGCCAGCGGGTGGTCGAGGGCCAGCGTCTGATGCAGGCCGCCGGCGACATCTTCCTGGGGCACCACCGGGTGACTGCGCCCGATGGCCAGGTGCGCGACTTCTACATGCGCCAACTCTGGGACTGGAAGGCATCGGCCGACATCGAGTCCATGGCCCCGGACGCCCTCGCGGTCTACGCCAAGATCTGCGGCTGGACGCTGGCTCGCGGTCACGCCCGCTCGGGCGACCGGGTCGCCATCGCCGCGTACCTGGGCAACAGCGACACCTTCGACCGCGCCATCGCCGACTTCGCCGAGGCCTACGCCGAACAGAACACGCGCGATCACCAGGCCCTGGTCGACGCCATCGCCTCCGGCCGGATCAAGGCGCAGACGGGCATCTGACCCGGCCCACAACGTGGTCCGCCGGTAGGCAGGCCGCGGAAAGCGGCAAGCGTCGAACGTGGCAGTCACGACTTCAGCCCGTCACGAGCCGAGAACGCGATACTCGATGCCCAAGTCGGCAGCTCCGTCGGCGAGCAACTCGGAGTCCGTTGCCACAGCGATCGCGCTGTCGGTAATCATCGCCGACGGCAAGGGCCTCAGCCATCAGGACGTTCGGCCGCCGCCGGGTGACCAGCGCGGCCATCACCGGAACGACGAGCCGAGGTCGATGAGGCCGACTCGATCGGTGAGGTTGTCGATGCGTTCGGAGCGAGCAGCGCCTCTGGCGGCGTCGGCGTCGCTCCCACCTCGATGCGGTAGCGCGGCGCCCTCCGTCAGTCCTGGCTCGGGACTGTCCCGCCGATGCGGTCGAGGAAGGCGAGGACGGCCTCGGTGAAGGCGTCGTTGCGGTCGCCCGCGACCATGTGGCCGGCGCCGGAGACGTCGACGAACTCGATGGCCGGGAATCGTGCGAGGAACTCGGTGGCCTTGTCCTCGCTGACGAGGTCGCTCATGCGACCCCGGACCAACAGCACGGGGACGTCGGCGACCATGCGCCCCACCGCGGCGTGCAGGCGGTCGACGTCCATGATCTCGGACGGCGCCTTGTCCGAGGCCGGGTCCATGAAGCGAGGGTCCCAGTGCCAGTACCAGCGGCCGTCGCGCTCGCGCAGGTTCTTGGCCAGGCCGCTCGGGTCGGCGGGCCGGGTGCGGTGGGTGTTGTACCCCGCCACCAGGTCGGCGGCCTCCTCGAGCGAGGCGAAGCCCTCGTTCGCCCGCTCGGCCATGAAGGCCCGGATGCGCTCGGCGCCGGCGGGCTCCATGTCGGGGACGATGTCGACGAGCACGACGGCCCGGGCGGCGCCGGGAACCAGCTCGCCGGTGAGCAGCATCGCGGTGAGCCCGCCGAGGGAGGCGCCCACCAGCACGGGTCGCTCCTCGAACGGGCCCATCACCGCCTGCAGGTCGAGGGCGAAGCTCGACAGCCGGTAGTCGCCGTCGGGCGACCAGTTCGAGTCGCCATGGCCGCGGGCGTCGAGGGTGAGGGTGACGACGCCCTGCTCGGCGACACGGGTCGCGGTACCGCCCCACGAGTGGCGGGTCTGCCCGCCGCCGTGGAGGAACACGACCGCGGGGTCGCCGTCGCCCCCGAAGCGCTCGCCGACGAGGCGCAGCCCCTGGTACCCCTCCAGATCGACCGTGGTCACGACGCCATCATGGCCGCCCCCAGGGGGACGCGTTCACCACGCGGCACCCAGGTCGAGATCGATCCCGATGAGTTCGACCGCGCCATCGGAGGCCAGTTGGCCGACCACGGCGGACCTGGGTACGAGCGAGCCCGCAGCGATGAGGATCCGATACTCCGATCGTCCGGTGATCAGCTCAGGGAGAGCGTCGAACGACGCCGCGAACACCTCGACCGCGGGAAGCAGATGATGCACCTCGAAGTCGTGCACCGACGGCTCACCACGTGGTCCCCGTTCTGGACGGAGCTGCTGATCGAGATCCTCGAAGAAGGCCGGAGCAATTCGCACCGACCTCCGCTCGGAGGTCACGTGCTCGTGGGCGTGTCCGTGGTTGCTATGCGGTCCTTCACGCGGTCGCGCACCCGATCGAGGAACTCGGGAGGCACGTCGTCGAGGTCGAGGACGAGACTGGCGTCGAAGATCTGCTGGCGTTGCGCGGGACTGAGCTTCTCGAACTCGGCTGCGGTCCAGACCTTGTCTGCCATCGACGCCACACTACCGGGCACCAGAGGCGCCGAGGCGGTCCTTCACGCCGGCGTGAGGACCACGGGGAGGCGGGCGTGGCGGCGCAGGAAGATGCTCGGGCGGCGGGTCGGGGGGTCGTCGGGGACGAGGGCGATCGACGTCGCGCGGGCCAGGACCTGCTCGAGGGCGAGGCGGGCTTCCATGCGGGCGACGGGCGCCCCGATGCAGAAGTGCATCCCCTTGCCGAAGGCGTAGTGCGGCGGTCGGCGACCATCGAGGTCGGCCCCGGTCGTGGCCTCGAGCATTCCAGGCGCCGGTCGGTTGGCCGCGGCCCACATCATGAGCACCCGGCTGTGGGCGGGGATGGCCACGCCGCCGAGCTCGGTGTCCGCCGGCGCGTACCGATAGTGGAACTGGAAGGGGCCGGACGTGCGCAGCGTCTCCTCCAGGAAGTCGGCGATGCCCTCGGGCTCGGCCCGCAGGCGCGCCTGGAGATCGAGGTCCCGGGCGAGGGCCTCGGTGGCGGTCGCGAGCAGGCTGGCGGTGGTCTCCGACCCCGCCGAAACGAGGATGAGGAGCATGTTCTTCACCTCGTCCTCGGTCACCTCGCCGGCAGCGATGTCGTCGGCGAACACCGACAACAGGCCGGTGCGCTCCTCGGGAGGACGCGCCAGCGCGGCGTCGAGCGCCTCGTGGACGAAGACGGTCAGCTCGAAGGCGGCATGCATGGCGGTGACGACCCCGTCGGCGTCGGTGACTCCGTCGAGGAGCGGACCGGTGCGGGCCACCACGTCGAGGATGCGCGGCAGGTGGTCGTCGGGGAGGCCGATCAGGGCACAGACGGTGCGGGCGGGGACCGGGTCGCTGAATCCGGCCACGAAGTCCACAGGGCCGGCGCCGAGCAGCGGCGTGAGCTGCTCGTCGACGATGGCCTCGACCGAGGGCGCCAGCGCCGCCACCGCCGCCGGGCTCAGGTGCTGCTGCAGCAGCCGGCGGTGCCGAGTGTGGATCGGGGGATCCGCGGTGGCGAGGACGTTGGTGGCGTCGCCGAAGGGCATCAGGTCGAACGCCACCGGGCAGCGCTGCTCGTCGCTGCGCAGCAGGCTGACCAGGTTCGACGAGAAGTCCTCGGGCCGGCCCACGGCCTCGCGGATGAGGCCGGGGTCGGACACGAGGAAGGTGTCCTGTCGGGGGATCTGCCACACCGGCGCCTCCCGACGCAGCACGTCGTACAACGCCCGTGGGTCGGCCAGGACGTCGTCGGCCAACAGGACTGCGGGGTCGTTCAGGTCGTAGGCCACGTCGCCGCCCAGACCGTCAGAACTGGCTCGGGTCGAGGGTCACGAGGACCTTGCCGCAGTCCTTCGAGCCCTCGAGGGTGCCGAGGGCGGCGTCGAAGTCCTCCAGGGCGAAGCGGTGGGTGAGCAGGGCCGAGAGATCATGGCGCCCGAGCAGGTCGATCGAGTCGGCGAAGCGGGGTGGGTACTCGATCGAGCCCCGCAGGGTCAGCTCCTTCATCAGGAGCAGCAGGAAGCTGGTGCGCACCGGCGCGTAGTGCAGTGCGACGACCGAGAGCCGGGCGCCGACGCCAGCGTGGTCGATGACGTCGGTGATGACCTGGTCCACACCGGACGCCTCGATGAAGGCCGCGGTGGCCGGCGTCGGGCCGAACATGAAGGGCGCGGTGCCGTGCAGCGAAGCCAGCTCGTCCCACACGTCGGTCGCCATCGGGTCGAGCGCGGCCTGGGCGCCGAGGCCGAGGGCCAGCTCACGACGGGTGGCGCTGGGCTCGATGGCCACCACCTTCTCGTGGCCGCGGTCGGCGAGGGTGGCGATGGCGGCGAGGCCGATGGGGCCGCAGCCGAACACCGCGACGCCGTCGTCCGGGCGCACGTCGGCCTGGTCGGCGGCATGCATGCCCACCGCAAGGGGCTCGGCGAAGGCGGCCACGTCGAGGGAAACGTGGTCCGGGACCGGGTGGAGGAAGCGGTCGGGCTGTGGCACCAGGAGCAACGGGGTGAGGCCGCCCCTGGGCGCGCCGCCGCCGATGCGGCCGGCGTCCTCGCTGCCGGGCTCCACGACCACCCGGTCGCCCACCCGCACGCGGCTGACCTCGGGGCCGACCCACTCGACCGTGCCTGCCATCTCGTGGCCGAGGCACAGGGGATCGGGACCCGGCCCCGCCATGCCGCCGAGCTTGATGTAGGTGAGGTCGCTCCCGCAGATGCCGCAGGCGGCCACCCGCACGAGCGCGTCGCCGGGACCGGGGTCGGGGTGAGGGACGTCGTCGACGCGGACGTCGCCGGGACCGTGCACTCGAACCTGCTGCATCGTGATCTCCCTCAGCTCGCCAGGTACCCGCCGTCGACGGCGAGGGTGGTGCCGGTGACGTAGCCCGCCGCCGCGCTGGACAGGAAGAGGACGGCGGTGGCGATCTCCTCGGGCCGGCCGGTGCGCCCCATGGGGATGCGGGCCAGTTCGGCGTCCATGATCTCGGGGAACGCCGCCATCGGCGCCGTCATCGGGGTGTCGATGAGGCCGGGGGCGACCGCGTTCACCCGCACCCCGCGGGTGGCCCAGCGCCGGGCGAGGTTGGCGGTCAACGTGACGATGGCGGCCTTGGCGGCGCCATACCCCGGGACGATGTCGGTCGAGCGGAACGCCGTCATCGAGGCCAGGTTCACCACGCTGGCGCCACCCGGGTGCTCGCTGGCGAAGAGCAGCTTCCGCAGCCCCGTGGTGAGGCGCTGGGGGCCGACGAGGTTGAGATCGATGGCGGCGGCGAAGCCTTCGGCCGTCCACTCGTCCCTGCCCCCTGGCAGGTTGGCGCCGGCGTTGTTGACCAGCACGTCCAGGGCGCCGGCGTCACCGGCCCCGGTCAGGGAGCCGACCAGCGCTTCGATCGAGTCCGAGTCCGCCACGTCGAGCTGCCGGAACGAGAAGCGACCCAGGTCGACGTCGTACTCGCCGACATCAGCGCGCGTGCCGGTGACGATGACCTCGGCGCCTGCATCGGCGAAGGCGGTGGCGACGGCGTGGCCGATGCCGCTGGTCCCCCCGGTGACCAGCACCCGGGCAGCGGTGAAGTCGAAGCTGACCGCGCCGCTCATCAGCGGGCCAGCTTCTCGATCGAGCGGCGCAACCAGGCGCTCTCCCAGAAGTTGGACGTGTCGGCCAGCAGGGCCTCGTGGGCGGCGAGGGCCACGGCCCGGGCGCCGGCGTGCCGCCGATCGACAGCCAGCACGACGTCGGTGAGCTGGAGGGCCTCCACCGGCCGCTCTCCGTCGAGGTGGGCCTGCGCCGCCGCCACGAGGGGGTCGGCGCCGGCCGCCGCCACCAGGTCCGGGGCGACCGCCAGCGGCGCCACCCCGTAGAGCTCGGTGGTGGAGCGGTGGTGGAACCACCCGGCGTAGTTCTCCCAGATGGCCCGCACGTTCCAGGGCGTCTTGCCGTAGCCCTCACCCACGTCGAGGTGGTCGGGCACGCGGACCGTGCGCATCAGCTCCCACACGTCGTCACCGGCGTTCATGCCGTCGACGGTGCGGTCGTGCACCCAGCGCATGGCCTCCTGCATCGCCTCGACCTCCTCGGCGATGCGATCGGCGCCTTCGATGGGGTCGAAGTGGCCGGTGAGCAGGCGATCGGGGCGCAGCTCTTTCACCACGTCGAGCGAGTCGATGTAGGTGAGGGCGTCGCGGTAGCGGTCGCCCCGGATGGTGACGAGGTTCGGCACGTGGCCGAAGAGCGGCCCGGTGAGGTTGCCCGAGAGCAGGGTGGCGGTCTGGGGCAGCCAGATCACCAGCGAGTCGAAGGTCTCGCCCCCCGGGGTGGCGATGAGGACGAGGTCCCGGTCGCCCACGGTCAGCTCGAGGCGCTCGCCCACGAGGACGGTCGGCTCGGGGATCTCGGCCGGTGCCGCCTCCACCCCGAGGGACCGGGTGTGCTCCATGGCGGCGAGGATGGCGTCGATCCAGGCGAAGGCCGAGTTGCGCGAGCGGAAGGCCTCGAGGCGCTGGTTGTCGTGGCGCCAGACCCCGTGGTTGGCCTGCGCGATGAGGTCGGTGCCCTCATCGACCATGACAGGCAGGCCGCCGACGTGGTCGTAGTGGCCCTGGGTGAGGATCACCGCCCGGATGGGGGAGCCGTCGACGACGTCGTACTTGGCCCGGTGCAGCGGCCCCTCGAAGCCCATGCCGCTGTTGACCACCACCCGGCCGTCCGAGGTGGTGATCAGGTAGCTGTTGGAGAGACCGGGCGAGAGCCACACGCCGTCGCCCACGTCGATCGCGGGCGCGTCGGTGGCGGGGGCGATGGCGTCGGCGCCAGGCCGTTCGCGGTGGATGCCGGGCATCAGCGCACCTCCGGGGTGATCTGGGGGAAGGCCTCGAAGTAGAAGGCGTAGCGGTCGTAGAGGTCGGCGGGGTCGAGGTGGAAGTCGGCGCGCAGGTCGTAGACGACGCGGCCGCCCTTGCCCCGCGGGTTGCCGCCCACGTAGGCGGCGAGCTGCGCTCGGGCCTCGTCGGTCACGCCCATCCCGGCCACCTCGAGGATGCGCGTGGCCATGGCCAGGTCGTCGGCCATGAACTCGCGGAACTCGACGTCGACCCGCTGCGCACCGGGGATGAGGTGGGCGTCGCGCACCGCCGCCCGCAGCAGCGACTCGATCCGGTCCACCCAGTACGCGGCCAACTGGTCGGCATCGATGGCCACGCGTCGACTGCGGTCGCCGTAGGCGAGCATGGTGATGGCCGACTGGAGCACCGCCACCGGGTCGCGCAGGGTGAAGGCGATGGAGGCGTCGGGGAAGGTCCGCAGCAGCGGGCCGAGGCGTTCGAGGTGCTGCGGGCACTTGAGGACCCAGCGGTTCGGGCCGCGCAGGTAGCTGAGGACCTGGAGCTCGCGGCGCAGGAAGGCGTAGTGGGCATCGTGGTCCAGCGTCTCCTGGTGGTCCCGCCACGCCGGCACCCGGGCGTGCCACTCGAGCACGTAGGTGCAGAGGTCGAGGTCCAGCAGCTCGCACTCCTCCTCGATGGACCACGGCGGGCGGTCGTGCATCAGGGCGGTGAGGGGGGCCACTGCGTTCGCCGCCTCGTGGTCCGCGAGGCAGCGCTGGTAGCGGGGGTCGATGCCGTCTCGCCCCGGGCCGTCGCCCAGCACGGGGATGGGCTCGGCCACCTCCCACCACGGCATCGAGCGGAACCGGGTGTCGGAGGCGAGGACGTTCACGAGGTGCGTCGTGCCCGAGCGGGGCAGGCCCACGACGATGACGGGCGGCTCGAGCTCGACCTCGAGCGCCTCGGGGTGGCGGCGCACGAAGTCCTCGAAGCGGAGGCGGGCGGCCAGCAGGCCGACCAGCCGACGGCGCACGATCAGCCGGCCGATCCCGGACAGGCCGGCGTCGGCCTCGACCGCGGCGACCTGGGCGGCGAGGCGGTCGAGCAGCGCCGGGTCCCCGAAGTCGTCGAGGCCCGTGTGGCGCTCGGCCGAGGCCACGAGCGCGGCCGGCGTGAGGTCGATCTCCATCGACAGGGCCAGGTCGTAGAGCGACTGCGCGGCGGCGTCCCGCTGCGGCTCGCGCAGGTCGGCGATCCGGATCTCCTCCATCACGGCTCCCCTCGGGTCGTGGCCCTCGTGGATGACGCCCGGACGCCGTCGAGGAGCACGGTCGCGATGCGCTCCACCCACTCGTCGCTCACCGCCGCGGAACCGTGCAGCCCGGCGGCCAGCATGGCCGGGCCCGCCAGTTGCAGGACGAGCGCGCCGGTGTCGACCTCGGGGCGGATCTCGCCCCGCTCGACGGCCCGGGCCAGCCGGTCGCCCGTGCGACTCCACGCCACCGCGACCTGGGTGGCCCGCCCGGCGCCGGCGCCGGCGGGTTCGCCGAGCAGGCCACCGAGCGCGGCGCGGCCCTCGGGGCTGGCGAACTTCTCCAGGCTCCAGCGCACCATGGTGCGGATGTCGGCATCGAGGTCACCGGTGTCGGCCACGACATCGTCGCCCTGGGTGCGGAACACCGCCTCGAGCACGAGGTCGGCCTTCGAGGACCAGCGCCGGTAGATGGCAGCCGTCGTGGTGCCCGCCTGGTCGGCCACGCCCGAGAGGGTCAAGCCGTTGTACCCGCGCACGGCGAGGAGCGCGAGGGTGGCGTCGACGATCGCCGCGTCGAGCTGCGCGCTCCGGGGACGCCCCCGCCGCATGACCACCACGTTGTCCCCCATAACGATGTGGGCCGCATCGTAAGTTCTCTGACCACGCCGGCGCAACCGGAGCCATGCCGATGGTGGGCCCGGCGCGCCCTCCTGTCGAGCCGGATCAGCCGTTCGGGTCGATGCGGGTGACCGTGCCGCTCGAGGTGTTGGTGACCCAGATCGCCCCCGCCCCCGAGGTCATCCCGGTGGGGCGGTCGCCGGTGGCGACGGTGGCGACGACCTCCTCGCGGTCGGGATCCAGCGCCACCACGGTGCCCTCTCCGGTCACCGCCACCCACAGCGCGCCCGCTTCGAAGGCCAGGCCCGACGCTTCGGCCCCGATGGTGGTGGTGGACACGACCTGGTTCGTGCCGGGGTCGACGCGTGAGACCGTGCCATCGTCCACGTTGCTCACCCACACCGAGCCGTCGGCGATCAGCACCACCTGGGGGGCGCGGCCGACGGCCACGGTCGCGACCACCTCGTTCGTCGCCGGATCGATGCGGGTGACGGTGTCGTCGGCGTTGTTGGTGACCCACACCATGTCGTCCGTGGCCGCCACCTTGAAGGGCTCGACCCCAACTGCCACCTCGGCGACGACGGTGTTGGTGGCCGGGTCGACCCGCACGACCCGACCGCCGCTGTTGTCGGTGACCCAGACGGCCTCGTCGGTCGCCGCGACGTTGCGCGGCACGCCACCGATGTCGACGGTCGCGACCACGCCATCGGTGGCGGGGTCGATGCGCAGCAGACTCCCATCGGTGACGCCCGCCACCCAGACCGCGCCGGCACCGACGGCGACGCCGCGGGGTTCGGTGCTGGTGCTGACGGTGGCGGCCACCGTGTCGCTCTCAGGATCGAGGCGGCTCACGGTGCCGTCCGTGGCGGAGTGTGCCACCCACACCGCGGTGTCGTCGGCGGCGATGCCGGTGGGGTTCGGGTCGACCCCGATCTCCGTCGCGACGGGCGCAAGGCCGGCGCCCTCAGCCCCGCCGTCGTCGCCGCCGTCCCGGGTCACCAGGCCGACGACCACAGCCACGAGGGCGAGGGCGACGAGCCCCAGCAGGACCGCTGCCAGCACTCCTCGCCCGCGGCGGGCGCCCGGGGTACGGGGAGCGGCCGGCGGCGCCGGCGGGGTGATCGGTGCGGCGGGGGGCGGATCAGCGGACGGCGGGCCCCCAGGCGGTGGGTCGGGCAACGGGCTGGCCGCCACCACCGGTGTCGGGATCGTCGGCGGCGAGGCCTCCCCGGTCGCGCGTGCCCCAAGGCCGACCGGGGGCGCAGGGTAGAGCGGCGGGTCGGGCGTCGTCCCCACCGCGGCCCCGCCGGTGACCACGGTGGGCTCGCCCTGAGGTCGAGTCGGCGTGTCGGGGTCCAGCGCGGCGGTGCGCGGCGACACGAAGGTCGTCGGCGTCGGGTCCGCGGTGGCGGCTCCCGTCGGCCGGCCCGGTTGGACGGGCGCGAGGCGCAGCGGCGTGACCGGCAGGCCGACGCCGGCCTGGACCACCTGGAGGCGCTCCCCGAAGGAAGCGGCGGTCTGTGGACGCTCGTCGGGGTCCTTGGCCAACGTCTGCAGCAACAGATCGGCCAGCGCCTCGGGCACGCCCTCGACCCGGGGCGGCGGCAGTTGGAGCACCCGGGTGATGACCGCGGCGATCGGCTCGCCCTCTCCCCCGGCGTAAGGTGCCGCCCCGGTCAGCAGGGTGTGGAGGGTCGACGCCAGCCCGTACACGTCCGAGCGCTCGTCGGGGTGGTGGCCCTGGAGGATCTCAGGGGCCACATGAGCAACGGTGTAGGTCGCAAGGCCGGTGGTGGTGCCGCCCTTGCCCTCCACCGCGGCGATGCCGAAGTCGCCCAGGCGCACCTCACCGAAGGGGCCGTACAGGAGGTTCTCGGGCTTGAGGTCGCGGTGCAGGGTCCCGGCAGCATGCGCGGCGCCGAGGGCCCCGGCGACCTGGATGCCGGTATCGACCACCTCGGCCCACGGGAGCGGCCCGGTGCGGAGGCGGTCCGCCAGCGAGCCGGCCTCGAGGAACTCCATGGCGAGGTACGGGTGGCCGTCGTCGGTGACGCCCGAGTCGAGCACCGCGACCACGTTCGGGTGCCACGACAGCGCCGCCGTGGCCCGGCACTCACGGTCGAAGCGCGCGAGGTCGCGCTCGGTGAGGTCGCCGACGGCCAGGACCTTGAGGGCGACCACCCGGTCGAGCCGGTCCTGATGGGCTCGGTAGATGACGCCGAAGCCGCCACGCGCCAGTTGGTGGAGCTCGGAGTAACCCTGAACCTCCGGCGGCGACACGGCCCGACACTAGGGCAGCCGCAGCCGCCCCGCGGGGCGGTCCGAGCGTCCCGGGCTATCGGTGACCGGTGACCGGTGACCGGTGACAGAGTGCACGAGTGGTGACGCCTTCGGACGGCGGCTGCTCCGGCCGGCGGAGAACTACGGTCGGCGTGTGCGGCCCGATGGTTTCGTCCCCCTGCTTCGTCGCGGCGGGCGAGCCATCACCCGCCATGGGCGCCTGGTGGTGATGTGCCTCGTCACGCCGGTGGTCGTCGTGGTCGTGGTCCTGTTCTCGACGGCGAAGACCTTCGAGTCGTCCGGTGTGGTCACGCTGAGCGCCGGCTGGTTCAGTCATGCATCGCAGTACCTCGAGGACCCGTCGAGGGAGGGGGTGCTGCGAGAGCGCGTCGAGGTGGTGGACAAGCCTGGTTTCGAGCGTGTCCTCGACCACTCGTCGCCCGCGCGGTACGAGGTGGAGGGCGACCCCGTCACGGGCGAGTTGCGCGTCACCGCGATGGGCGATTCGGCGGTCGAGGCGTGGGGGCGGGCGTTGGCGGTCACCGGCGAGTTGGTGCGTCGGACCAACCGGGTCGTTCCCGGCGGCGCGCGGGTGACGGTGGAGCCTGTGCTCGACGATCAGCCGACATCGCCGGACTTCGACCGGTCGGTGCTGCTTGCCGGCCTCGGCGGCGGCCTGGTGGCCCTGGCGGTAGTGGCGGTGTTGGAGCGGGGCCGGGCTCCCGGCGATCACGACGAGGTCGAGCGTTCCGAGCCCCGGCCCCCTTCGACGGGTCCCGGTGGGGTCGCAACCGCGTTTCGGGCCATGGCGGCGGCGGGCGTCCTGGTGGTGGGGGCGGCCGCCCTGACGGGCGCGCAGCGGGTCTGGTCGCTGCGACCGACGACCAATCCGCAGGTCGAGCGGCAACTCGCCTGCATGGCCGCCTGGTTGGACGAGATCCCGTCGGGATCGCGGATCTACCCGCAGCCGGGCCCCGTGGAGGACCGGGACTTCTTCTGGGTCGCGAGCGCGACCGAGATGGCGTTTCCCCGGTTGACGCCGGTGGTGGACCCCGAGCAGGCCGACTACCTCGTCGACATCGTGTTCTCGGCCGAGCCGGGGAACTGCGCCACCTATCGGATGGAGCTGACCCGGCAGTGATCCTGACCCTCAAGTCGGTGGTGCTCCTCGGCGCCTTGGCGGGTGGGCTCGGCCTCGCACCCTCGATGGTGGTGGCGAGGTCGAAGACCTGGGCGCTCGCACTCACACCGACCGTCGGCGCACTCGTGTGCGCGACCGCCGTCGTGGCCAGCCTCTTGACGCGTACCGGAATGGTGCCCTGGCTCCTCGGTCTCGGTGCGCTCGGCTGGCTCCTGGCGTGGCAGCAACGGCGCCTGGGACCGCTGCTGACCCGCGCCGACGAGCCCCCGCTGCCCGTGTTGGGCGCGGCGCTGGCCGTTGCGCTCGTGCCGCCCATGCTGGTCGATCTGCCGCCCACCACCCACGACGCCCGCACCATCTGGTGGATGCACGCCACGTGGTACCACGCCGGCGGGGAATTGGCCCGCGAGGCGATGGGGAACCCGGCCTACGGATTCACCGCCCCCGCACACCCCCCGCTCGTCTCGTCGGTCATCGCCTCGGTCTGGCACCTCCGTGGCACGCGAGATCTGGTCCAGGCCCTCGGCATCAGCCAGGTGTTCACGGCGGCCGCGATCGCCGCCCTCGCGTTCTTCGTGGTCCAGACGCTGCGGGTCCACGACCGGGTCGCGCTGGTCGTCGCGGTGGGCGTCGTCGCCGCCGGCTGGGGAGCCAACGCGTCAGTCGGCCTCGTGGGCCTCCTCGACCTCACGTGGGCGGCGATCATGGTCACCGGTGCCGTCCTACTCCTCGCCGCCGACACCGAGCGGCGCACCGCCGTGACCGGCGCCCTCTTCGTGTGCGCCGCCGCGCTCACCAAGACAGAAGGGCAGGTCGCGGCGTTGCTGCTCCTGGCCCTCGTCCTCCTGCGCGCCCGTCACCACTGGCGGCGGGCAGGGCCGGCGGTGTTCGCCGTGTTCGCCGCGCTCGTCGGATGGGCAGCAGTCGTGCGCCCGAAGAGCGACTACACCGGCGACTGGTCACAACTCACTGGGGTGCTGTCGCCCGACAACGAGGTCCACCGACGCCTCATCGTCAGCGTCCCCCGACTTGCGTCCGATCTGGGCCCCCTCGTGGGCCTGGGCGTGCTCGTCGTGGTCGCTATCGTGGTGCTCAGCCGTCTCACGAGGACCCCCCTCGATCAGCCTGGGCTCCTCGGCCTGCTCGCCCTCACTGCGGCCTACCTCGTGTTCTTGACCCTCACCTTCGCGGTGCGCCCCGACCCCCCCGCCCGCTACCTGCCGTCGACGGCCTACCGGACCATCATCTTCGTGCGCATGGCCGTCCTCGTCGATGTCGTCCTCGCCGTCGTCGCCGCTGCACGAGCCGGTGGCCTCCTCGCCCCGCGCCTCGCGCCGAAGGCCTCGACCGATCACGCCGACGAGGGCATCGACATCGGACACGCTCTGAGCCCCGCGAGTCCGGGTACCCCCGCCCCTGGTCGGACGGCGCCATGAAGGCGACGGTGGCGCGAGAGCTCGGCCGGACGGACACTCCATGGCCCTGGCGCCTCGTGATCGCGGTCACGGCTCTGCTCGTGGTCGGCGATGTCATCTGGTACCAGGCGGTGCGCTTGGGCGGGCCGGTCGACATCGACGAGGCCGGCTACCTCGCCAGCGCGTTCCGGAGCGCGCCGGTGGGTCCGCTGTCGGGCGTGGCGCGCGCAACCGTCGAGATCTGGAAGGGCGGCACGAACGGGCCGCTGCTGCCGATGGTGACCGTCCCGTTCCAGGTGCTGGGCGGCCGCGGGATGGGCTTCTCCTACCTGCCCAACCTTGGCTTCTTCGCCCTCCTGGTGTTCGTGATCTACGGCCTCGCCCGCCGCTTCTCGCCACCCTGGTGGTCGGCGTTCGCCGCGGTGCTCGTGGCGACTGCCCCTGCGATCACCGACTACAGCCGCCATTACCACTTCGCGGTCCCGAGCACCGCGCTGTTCGCGTTCTCCGTGCTCGCGTTGGTCCGGTCCGAGAGATTCCAGCACCGGACGTGGTCGATCGCCTTCGGTGTGGGTCTGGGACTGACCGTGTTGTCTCGGACGATCATGGTGGCGTTCGCGCCGGGCCTCGTGCTCGCCGCCGCGCTCGCGTGCGCGCGGGCGTCCGGTGCGCAGAGGCGACGGGCCTGGAGCGACCTCGTCCTCTCCTTGGTCGTGGCCCTGGTCGTGGCCGGCAGTTGGTACCTCTTCAGTTGGCACCGGGTACTCGACTACCTGACCGGGTTCGGGTACGGCCCCGAGAGCTACACCTTCGGCGCGACCTCGATCGTCTCCTTCCAGTTCTGGTTCTCGGACCTGGTGAATGTCGTCTCGTTCGGGTTCTACGTTCCCCTCGCCGCGCTGCTCGTCTTGGGGGCGGTGGTCGGCTGGCACAGCGTCCGACGTACCGGCGACGCCTTCGGCCGCGCCTGGCGGTCGGATGCGGCGCTCGTCGCCGTTCCCCTTGCGGTGGGTTTCCTTGCGCTCTTGACCTCGCGGAACACAGGTTCGGCGTTCGTGCTGCCCCTGATCCCGCTCATCGTGGTTCTCGTCGTTGCACTCGTCGCCCGCATCCCGGCCTCGACCTTCCGGAACGGGCTCGTGGTCGCGATGCTCGTCGTCTGTGCGGGAAACGTGGCGATGAAGTCCGGGGCGTTCCCTCGGCTGGCCGAGCCGCGCCTGGCGTGGTCCTCCGATTGGGGCGGCCTTCCCGTAACCGATGGTCGGCCGTTGATCGTCGCCTACATCTACTACTCCGACTACCCCCTTGGGCCGAGGGTCGATCGAGTGCCACCCCTCCACAACGGCTGGCTGCCGGCAGGAGAAGAGCTCGCGCGGCGCTTGGACGAGGCCGTTCCGGACCAGTTGCCGGACGTCGTGTTCACCTTCCAAGGCGCGATGTTCAACACCAACACCGTGTTGCTCGGCGAAGTCCGCAACGGTCTCCCCGCGACCTCGTTGCGCGTCGTACCCCAGCCCGGTCTCTACGACGAGATCCCCCTCGCCGCCCATCTCCGCTCGATGCGGGCCGCGGGGGTCAACGCGGTCGTGACCGGGCCCGTCTTCGAGTCGCCTTACGGGAACAGCGTGCCGTCGGCGACGGCAGCGGCAGCGGCAGCCGACGCCGGCTTCGTGCGCCAGAGCTCGGTTCGCCTGCCGGACGGTCAGGAGGCGGTGATCTGGGTGGCTCGGCCGTGATCAGGACCCGGAAGCAGCCGCGGCGGTCACCGCACCCGACACCCGTGCCACCTGCCACCCTGTGCCACCGCGACCCCTCGGCCGCCGACGTCGTTCGGAGCGGGCCCCTTGGCGAGCGCTACGTCGCCCGCCTCGCCCGCTCGACCTCGGCGACCGCGGGGGTCGAGGTCCACCGGGCGGCGATGTGCTGGTCGGGGCGGACGAGCAGGGCGCCGTCGTCGGGGAGGCCCAGAGTGGTCGACCACCAGCCGTCGGGGTCGTCGATGTCCACGCCCATGCGCAGATCCGCGTCGACGGCGGTGCAGGTGGGGCCGGCGATCAGCACCGGATGGTCGAGGGGGATCAGGTCCAGCGTCGAGCAGGTGGTGCCGGCACGGCGCACCCACCCGTGCGGGAGGCGCCCGCCCGGCCGCGACGACGGAACGTAGGCCCGGCCGTCGTCGGCGCTGCCATCGTCACCGGCCGTCCCTGGCGCCCCCACCGCGCCGGCCCCTCCGTCGAGGTCGTAGGCGTAGCCGAGCTGGAGGCCGATCAGGTCGAAGTGCGGGGCCTGGCGCTCGATGGCGGCCACCACCCGCGCCCGTCCCTCGGGGTCGGCGAGTGTGGCGTCGATGTTGGCCTGGAACACCACCGGGTCTGGGTCGGCACCCAGCGCGATGGGCACCTCGATGATCTTCAAGGCGTTTTCGAGGCTGACCGCGGCGTTGCGCTGGGCCACGGGGCGACGCTCCCGCTCGTACGAGTCGAGCAGCCCGGCGTCGGCCGTCCCGCGCTCGACCGCGGCCAGCTTCCACGCCAGGTTGTGGGCGTCGGCCACGCCGGTGTTCAGGCCGAGACCACCGGTGGGCGGGAACCGGTGGGCGGCGTCGCCGACCAAGAACACCCGGCCGTCACGGAAGCGGGGAGCGACCTGTGCGGTCATGGTCCACGTCGCCACCGTGACCACCTCGAAGGGCACAGCGGGGTCCTCGAGCGCGGCCCGCACCAGCGCTTCGCACCGCTCGGGGGTGTAGGACTCGGCGCTTTCGGTGTCGGGGTCGTAGGCATGCATGTACACCCACTCACGGTCGACGCCGTGGGAGACGAAGGTACCGCCGGTGGCCGCGTCGCAGATCCAGAAGAGGACGCCGGGCTCGTCGCCGACGAGGGGGCGCAGGTCCGCCGCAACGTGCACCATCACGAAGCTCTGGATGCGGTGCGGGCCCTCCGGGACGATGCCGAGCCGGCGGCGGACGGGACTCGACGCGCCGTCGCAGGCCAGAAGCCACCGGCTGGCCACCGTGGCGGTCCCGCTCGGGCCCGCCACCGAGGACGTGACGCCCTCGGTCGTCGCCGCCCGGTCGAGGTCGGCCGACTCCCACTGGTGGCCGTAGTGGACCGGGACGCCGGCCGCCGCCAGCGCCTCGACGAGCATCGGCTCGAGGCGGTGCTGCGACAGGTTGCGCAGCGGTGTCGGCGTCACCGCGAGCTGCTCGTCGCCCTGGCGCTCGTAGGGGAGGCTGGCGATGACCTCGCCGCCCAGCTTGCGGACCCAGTGCACCATCCCGGCGTCGGCGGGGTCCTGCGCCTCGGCCCGGATGGCGTCGACGTCCAAGCCGATCTGACGCCAGATCTCGAAGGTGCGGGCGTTGACGGCGTGGGCCGCGGGCGCCCGTGAGGGGCCGTCCCGCCGCTCGACGACCGCCACGGAGAGACCGAGGCGCTCGAGGAGCAGCGCCGCGGTGAGCCCCACCGGACCGGCCCCCACGACGAGGACGTCCACCTCGACGTCGCCGTCGAAGTCCGCCATCAGAACAACCCCTCGTAGGACCCACCGTCGAGGTGCAGGCTCTGGCCGGACACGTACCCGCTCTGCGCCGCGCACAGGAAGGCGCAGGCGTCGCCCACCTCCTCGGGCCGCCCCAGACGACCGGCGGCGATGGTCGCGGCCATCTCGGCGTAGGCCTCGTCGAGGGTGATGCCCTTCACCGCCACCGCGAGCTCGGCCATCTGGCGTTGGCGGCCGGTGTCGATGCGCTCGGGGAGCAGGTTGTTGATGGTGACGTTGGCGGCGGCGACGTCGCGCGACAGCCCCTTGCACACCGAGGTCAGGCCCGTCCGGGCGGCCGAGGAGAGGCCCATGGGCGACAGCGGCGTCTTCACCATCGCGGAGGTGATGTTGACGATCCGCCCGAAGCGGCGCTCGACCATCCCCTCCAACACGTCGTGGATCAACAGCAGCGGGGCGACCATGTTGGCGTCCACCGCGGCGATCCACTGGTCGCGGCCCCAGTCCGAGAACCGACCGGGCGGCGGCCCCCCGTTGTTGGTGACGAGGATGTCCGGCGCGGGGCAGGCCCCGAGCAGGGCGGTGCGGGTCGACGCCTCGGCGATGTCGCCCACCACCCCGTGCACCTCGACCGAGGACGCGGAACGGAGCGTCGCGACCGCGGCCTCCAGTCGCTCGGGATCGCGCCCGTTGATCACGAGGTGGACGCCCTCGCGGGCGAGCGACTGGGCGCAGGCGAAGCCGAGGCCGGCGCTCGACGCCGCCACGATGGCGTGTCGTCCGGCGATGCCGAGGTCCATGGGTCCCGCTCCTCAGAAGTCGAGGTCCGCCGGCGGCGGCGGACCCCACTGGTTGATGGGGTCGAGCAGGTCGTACTGGCCCGCGGGGATGGCGGCGGTCAACAGGTCCGAGTCGGTCCAGTGCTCGACGGTGAAGCCGAGCGGGTCCTTCCAGTAGTCGAAGACCTGCCCGCCGAGGAGGTGACGGCCGACGCCCCAGTAGTGGCGGCGCTCGTCGGCCAGCAGGTGGTCGTGGCCGGCCATGAGGTCGTCGACGTCGGCGACCTCCCAGGCGCAGTGGCCGAGGCGCACCTCGCCGGTCTCGACGATGAGCAGGGTGTGGTGGTCGGCGGGCCGGTCACCACGATCGCAGCGCAGGAACTGGCCGACGGGCGCCTTCGGGGCACCGAGGTAGAGCTGGTCGGAGACGAGCAGGCCGAGCGTGCCCCGGTACCAGTCCGACAGCGTGGCCAGCGACGGCGTCTTCAGCGCGGCGTGACCGAAGCGCTTGACCTGCGACGGGCCGACCGGCACCCGCTGGAGCTCGCCCACCCGGGGACGGGCGGCGCCGACGTTCAGCGGCGCGTGGCCCCGGACGTCGAGGGGCTCGACGGATTCGATCTCGGCCACGACGTCGACCCGTCGGCCGTCCGGGTCGGTCAGGTGCACCACGAGGCCGCCGCCCGGCTCGTCGAGTGGCTCGACGCTCGTCCCGGTGGCCGCGGCCAACTGGTCGAGGTCCTCCCGGGTGGCGTTGAAGGCGAGGCCGAGGAAGGCGGCCTCTCCCCGGTGGGTGACGTGGACGTGGTGGTCGGCGTCGGTGCCCCGCGCGTAGAGGGCGTCGGCGGTCTTCGCCGACGTGTGCAGGCCGAACACGTGGAGGAAGACCTCCATCTCGTCGAGGTCCGGTGCCTGGAAGCGGGGGAACGCGACATCGTCGACGCGGATGATCGGGTCGCGGAGTGGTTCGGTCACGCCGAGATCGTACGGTGTCGAAGTTTCGACGTCAAACTATTCGACCACGAAGTATCCTGTGGGCGTGACCATGCGTGGGCTCCTCGACGAGACGCTGGCGAGCTGGGAACGCGAGCGTCCCGACCTCGACCTCCAGGCGATGGCGACGATGCTGCGCGCCAACCAGTTGATGACCGCGGCCCTCCGCTCCATCGAGGGGGTCTTCGCCCCGCACGGGATCACCCTCGGCGAATTCGACGTGCTCGCCGCCCTGCGCCGAGGAGGCGAAGCGACCGCGCTGAGCCCGACGGCGCTGGCCCGGGTGGCCATGATCTCCCCCGCCGGGATGACCAACCGCCTCGACCGCCTGGAGGCGGCCGGGCTCATCGAGCGCCGGCCCGACCCCGCCGATCGGCGCGGCACGCTCGTGCAGCTCACCGCCCTCGGCCAGACGACGGCCGACCGGGCGGTGGAGGACCTCGTGGCGGCGGAGACCGCGCTGTTCGCGGAGCTCAGCCCAGCCGAGCACGGCCGCCTCGACGCCACCCTCGACAAGCTGATCGACCGGCTGGATGCAGCGGGTCGCGAACCGCTCGGTCACGGTGGCGGTCAGCGAACGGGCGTCCGACGCGTCGCGTCGCGGGGGCGGAGGTGACACCAGAACCGCCCGTCAGGTGTCGGCGAGGCGGGCAGCCTGGGCCTCGGTGACCGCGATCCACTCCTCGACGATGTCGAACACGACCTCACGGGCGGAACGGACCGCGTTCATGCTGCCCACGATCTGGCCGACCGGCGAGCCGGACAGCGCCTTGTTCTGCGCCCGGGTGAAACGGTGGGCGGATTCGGCGTAGATGATCCCCTGGAGGGGCATGGGCAGCGGGCCCGGGCCCTCGGACGACTCCCACGCCTCGGTCCAGGAGGTGCGGAGCTGGCGGGCGGGCTTGCCGGTCATGGCCCGCGAGCGGACGGTGTCGTTCCACGACGCCTCGAGCAGGTTCTCCACCACCCACGGCCGGGTGTCGGACTCGGCGACCGTGAGCCAGATCGAGCCGGTCCACGCCCCCTGCGCGCCGAGGGCCATGGCCGCCGCCATCTGGCGCCCCCGGCCGATGCCGCCCGCAGCGAGCACGGGCACGTCGGCGGGGACGGCGTCGACCACCTCGGGCACGAGCACCATGGTCGAGATCTCGCCGCAGTGACCGCCGGCCTCCGTGCCTTGGGCGATGAGCACGTCGACCCCGCGCTCCACGTTGCGCTCGGCGTGGCGGGGCGAGCCGCACAGGGCGCCCACGAGGACGCCGGCGGAGTGGGCGGCGTCGACCGCGTACTCGGGCGGCGGGCCGAGGGCGTTGACCAGCATCGACACCGGGTGCTGGAGGGCCTGGTGGACCTGCGCCGGGCCCATCTGGTCGACGCCGAGTCCCGGGGCGATGGTGGGCCCTTCGAGACCTTCGGGCATGGGCGGCACGTGGTGCTGGGCGAGGATGTGCTCCGCGTATTCGCGGTGCTCCTCGGGGATGAGCGCTTCGAGGTCGGGCAGCTCGAAGTCCTCGCCCTTGCCCACGAACTTCTCTGGCATGGCGAAGTCGACGCCGTAGGGCTTGCCACCGACGTGCTCGTCGATCCAGGTCAGCTCCTGCTCGAGCTGGTCGGGGCTGAAGGCCAGGGCCCCCAGCACGCCGTAGCCGCCGGCCTTGGACACTGCGGCGACGACGTCGCGGCAGTGGGAGAAGGCGAAGAGGGGGAACTCGATCCCAAGGCGTTCGCTGATGTCCGTACGCATGCGCGGACGCTAGCCACTGCCGAACGGATGGTCAGGGGTCCGCGTCGGGGCGGACGCCGCGGTAGAGCAGGACCTGGGTGAAGAAGCGGAAGAGCAGGGGCTGCACCGCCCAGCGGGGGACGCGGAAGGCCTTGCCGTTGGGCTGGAAGACGGTGAGGCCGTCGTCCTGGATCCCGGTGATCGAACCCCAGCGGTAGCGCGGCGGGCTGAAGGCCTTCTGGTTCCCCGCGCCCTTGAGCGCCACGCCGACGTTGTGGGTGACGACCCGGTAGCCCCAGTTGCGGGCCGAGCTGCGGTTGGGGTCCGTGGCGGCCACGTCGCCGACCGCGAACACCTCGGGGTGCCCGACCACCTGGAGGTGCTCGTCCACCCGGACGAAGCCGTGCTCGTCGAGGATCTCGGCCGGGAGGAACCCCGTGTTGGGGCGCACCTTGCCGACGGCCCACAGGACCACGTCGGCGGCGAAGGGCGGTTGGCCCGTCGACCACTCCACGGGGTCGCTCGTGAGGTCGGCGCCGGCGAAGCCCTCGGGCAGCGCCGCCCGGTGCCGCGGGTGCAGGTGGACGCCCACCTTCTCGAGGTGACGGCTGAGGCGCCGGCGGGCATCGGGGTGGTAGTCGGGCAGCGGCTCGTCCTGCGCGAAGAAGAGATGGACGGCCTTGTCGGGGTGACGACGAGCGAGGTTGTAGGCGGCGCTGACCCCGGTGGCGCCGCCGCCGACCACCGCGACCGTGGCTGCGGCATCGACCTGCGCGGCGACGCGGTCGAGCCCGGCCTCCACACCGGCGAGGTCCTCGACCTGGTCGTTGCGCCAGAACCCGTTCGTCACGCCGGTGGCGATCACCAGGACGTCGTACGGCGCCGTGGTCGCCGTCCCGTCGGCGAGCTCGACCGCCACCTCCTGGGCGGGGAGATCCACGGCGGTGATGCGCCCGTGCAGGACCCGCACCCGGTCGAGGCGGCGGAAGCGACGCAGCGGCAGCAGGTAGTTGCGGCGCCAGCCGTCCGGATCGGCCACCCGGTTGCCCAGCTCCTGGCCGCTCACCAGCGCCGGGCGGGTGCCGACCGCGGTGACCTCGAGGCGCCTCGACAGGTTGGCGGCGACCAGCACGCCGGTGTCGCCCAGGCCGGCGACCACCACCCGCTTCGCCCCGGTCGGGCCCCCCGTTCCCACCGACCCAACCTACGGCGGGCGCTCGAACGGCACCCAGCCGGGGCCACCCTCGGTTCGAGGTCGCGCCCGCGACGCGCGACCTACGAGGTCGGAGGCGCCTGGCCGAGCTTCTCGAGCACGTGCGGCAGCATGGAACGCGCGATCACCTCGGTGCCCAGCTCGTTGGTGTGCACTCCGTCGATGTACACCTCGTCGGTCTCATAGCCGTCGAAGACGTCGGTGAGGTCGATGGTCGGCGGGGTGAGCGCTGCCGCGGCCATCGCGGGGGGACCGCCGGGCGCGAAGGTGGCGTACTGAGGCTGCCAGAAGTACAACGGCTCGACCCCGGCGCGCCGGGCCAGCGCTCCAGAGATCGCCTGACCTCGCTCGTAGACCGCGAGGGTCCGCGCAACGAGGTCGTCGTGTTCCACCACAGGCTCGTCATCGGCGGACGCGGGCGACTCCAATCCCAGATCCCCGGCCAGTCGTAACAGGACGCTGTTCTCGAGCACGTTGTCGTACCAGGTGTCGGCACGAGCCTGCTCCGGGGCCGACAACGGTGGCGGCACGGCGTCGCGCTGCACGCCGCTGTTGTTGAAGATCGTGGGATCGGCTTCGACACCGGGCAGGCCGCCGATCTCGGTGTTCTGGACGTTCATGTCGTTGGCGCCGTCGTAGAACACCACCAGATCGGGGGGCTCATCCTCCGCCAGCGCCCGCTCGAAGCGGATCATCTCCTCCCAGTGGGTCCGACCGCGCTCGCCGTAGTTCACGACCCGCACCGGCACACCTTCGGCTTCGGCAAGCCGGGCGAACTGCGAGGGGATGGTGTAGAGGTCGCGGTTGCCCTCGCCCCACATCGTCGACCCACCGAAGAACCACACCACCGGAGCGTCCGCGGGAAGATCGGCCTGCTGGTAGGAGTGGCGGATGCCGTTGCGCACCTTGATGTAAGGGAGATCGGAATCCTCCTGGAAGGTGTAGAGGAAGGGCACCACCTTGTAGTCGAGGCTGTGGAACTGGTTCCAGTAGTCCTCACTCCAGGTTGCCCCGCCCATGCCGACGACGTTGACACGCGGATCGACCTCGTCGGTCGCCACCACGTCGGCCGGGCCGGGCAGCAACAGGTCCGCAGGTGGCGCCGGCGGATCACCACGGCCCAGCAGGGCGCCGATCACGAGATCACCCAGCAGGACCAACACGAGACAACCCACGACCGTGGGAACCACGCGGAGCGCGCCACGCACGCGGCGCCAACGATGCGCAGCCATCATCAACCGGAGGCGGAGCCGGACAGCGCGGGCCGGATGTCGTCGTAGAGGGCCTCGGCGACCTGACGGGCGCCCGCCTCGTTGGTGTGGACCGCATCCAGGAACACCGGGCCGTCGCTCTCGTCCAGCGCCTGCATGACGGTCACCCGCTCGTCGAGCCGACTCGCCGCCTCGCGGTAGGTCGAGCGCTCGTCGTCGGACGCGGCCACCGGGAGCCAGTAGTAGCGGACCTCGACCCCGTGCTGCTCCGCCACGATGTCCGCGAAGTTCCGGCTCCGCAGGTACACCGAGGCCGAGGCCTCGGCGATCTCCTCCGCGGTGACCGTGGACGGTGCCGTGTCGGCGTCACCCGCCCATGCCGGCGCCACCGCGAAGACGTTGCGGATGCTCTGGCCGATGGAGAACATCACGCTCGTGTCCTCGTAGCGCTGGAACAGCGACCGATCGTCACGGCGCACCGCCTGCTCCGCCTCCTCGAGGTTGTACTGACTCGGATTGCCAGTGACGTGCTCCGCCTGGATGTTCACGTCGTCGGGCCCGTCGAGGAACAACACCAGGTCGGGTGCCTCGTTGTGGGCGAGCGCGCGCTCGAAACGTTGCGCACCGACGAAGGCACTGTCGCCGCGCTGCGCCCAGTTGACGACCTGGATCGGCGTCCCGTCCCCGTGGCCGAGCGCGGCGAGCTCGGAGGCGATGGTGTGCTCGTCGCGTTGACCCTCCCCCCAGGCCGGGGAGCCTCCGAAGATCCACACCACCGGCGCGTCCGGGGTCGGGGTCGAAGGCGCCACGGTGCGGCGAAGCCCCTGTTCGATGTTGATGTAGGCGCCCTGTCGGTCGACGGGACGGCTCAACACGAAGGGCTCGACCTCGTACTCGACGGACTCGAGCTCGGCGCGGTAGTCGTCGAACCAGGGCAGGTCCGCCGTCGCCGCCTCGAGCCGCTCGGTCACCGGGATCTCGGTGGCGTCGCTTCGCGTGACGGAGCCCACCACCAGGTCGAGGGCCACCACGATGGCCACCCAGCCCACGACCCTGGGCACGAGCACCAGCGCCTTACCGACCTTCCCTCGCTCGGGGGACGGCTCGTGCGCGTACGGTCGGGGGGCATAGACAGGTTCGTCGTCCCCTCGGAGGCTCCACAGGCCGCCTTCTCGGCGACGGGCGTGGGTGTCGAGCGGATCGCGCCGGAACAGCCAGGTGATCAGGGCCACCGGCGCCACGACGAAGACCTCGAACAGGCCCAACAAGATGATCGTGAGGAAGCGACCGACGTAGTGGCCGACAGCCAGGAGCGCCCGGTCGAAGCCCCGGGCGAACGCCGGCCAGATCGCTCCCACGACACCGATCACCGTTCCGACGACGGCGACCACCAGGGCGAGTTCGTGGAGCCCCAACAGCCACAGCACCACCGCGATCGCGAGCGGTGGGACGAGTCGTCCGACGATGCTCCCGCCCCAGCCGCGGCCCTGGTGGTCCTCTGCGACCGGGAGTTCGCTCCAACTGGTCACCGTACGTGACCTCCCAGCTCGCGCATGGCGGACAACCCTAGTGGGAGGCCGCGCCGTGTCTCCCGCGGGGCAGGACGGGACGCACGGCGGTCCGCGGCCGCCTGCCCATCAGCCCCAGCCGGGCCGTCGGGGCAACGATCGGATGGGCTCACGACGGGGCCGGTGGGACCGCGGTGGCGGCCGACGTGGCGGTCGGAGGCACCTGATCGCTCGTGACGCCAGACCCGTCCGGGCTGCCGGTGGGCGCCACCCCGAGGGCACTCAGCAGTGGAAGGAGCATGGCCTCGGCGACGATCTCGGCGCCGCGCTCGTTGAGGTGGGCCCCGTCGAGGTAGACGGTGTCGAAGGGGACGCCGAGCAGGGTGCGGCTGAGATCGATGGTGGGCGGGGTGAGCTGCTCACGTACCAGGGCGGCCGGAGTCCCCTCGAGCGTGCTCTGGATGAACGGCTGCCAGAAGAACAAGGGGCGCGCACCCTCCCGCTCGGCCAGGCCCAGCGACAGCGCGCGTCCCCGCTCGTAGATGTCCACCGTCCGGGCCACCATCTGGTCCGTGGTCGGCGCATCGTCAGCGGACGCCGGCGACTCGAGCCCGAGCTCCCCGACGAGGCGCAGGACGAGGCTGCGCTCGAGAATCCCCTCGAGCCACGGCCCCGACGCTCCGGGCGTGCTGGCGGAGAGCACAGGAGGAACGCTGTTCGATGAACTGCCGGCGCCGGTGATGTAGATCGTCGGGTCGTCGCTCGGGATACCGCCTCCAGACGGATCCTGGACCGAGACGTCGTTCACCCCGTCGTAGAAGACCACCACGTCGGGCAGACCTCCCTCGGGCGGCTCGGCGAGGGCTCGGTCGAAGCGCAGCATCTCCTCCCGGTGCGCACGGCCACGCTCCCCGAAGTTCACCACGCGAAGAGCGACGCCGTCGCGCTCGGCGAGTCTGGCGATGTTCGAGGGGGTGGTGTGCAGGTCGCGCTGGCCTTCGCCCCACATGGTGGAACCCTCGAAGAACCACACGACCGGGCTGTCGGCCGTCAGCCCATCGGGCTCGTAGGAGCGGCGGACGCCGTCCTCGACGTGGATGTAGGGCAGGTCCGAGTCCTGCTGGTAGCTGGGGAGGGAGGGCACGACCTGGTACTCGAGGCTGTGGAACTGCGACCAGTAGTCCTCCGCCCAGGGGACGCCGGCCATGGCCGCGACATCGACCCTCGGGTCGGTGGTGCCGCTGCCTGAGTCGTCCGGCGCCTGCGACGTCGGGCCGGCGAGCAGGAGGTCAGGTGGTTCGGGCGCCTCCCCCGACCGGCCAGGGCACCGACCGCCAGGTCGACGATCGCGACGAGGACGAGCCATCCCAGCACCGTGGGCACTGCCCGCGCCGCCGTCCTGAGGGCACCTGACGGCCGACTCACTTCGGAGCAGCCACCAGGTTCGACACGGTCCGAAGCGTAATTCGCCGCATGGGAGATCACCGGTCGGGCTCCCGGCGGCTGCCACTCACCCTACGGGAAGCCCGGCGGACGGGTGCCGATCAGGCGAGGAGGCTGCGGAGCATCCAGGCGGTCTTCTCGTGCACCTGGAGGCGCTGGGTGAGCAGGTCGGCGGTCGGGGCCTGAGCGGTGCAGTGCCACCATGGGGGGATGGAGACGCCGGCGGAGCTGTTCGACCTGACGGGGAAGGTGGCCGTGATCACCGGGGGGAGCCGAGGCATCGGCCGAGCGGTGGCCGAGGGGTTCGCCGCGGCGGGCGCCGACGTGGTGATCGCGAGCCGCAAGTACGACAACTGCGTGATCGCGGCCGAAGAGATCGCTGCGGCCACCAGGCGGCGCGCCCTGCCGGTCGCCTGCCACGTCGGCCGGTGGGAGGACGCCCATGCGCTCGTCGAAGCGGTCCACAGCGAGTTCGGCCGGTGCGACGTGCTGGTGAACAACGCGGGCATGTCGCCCCTCTACGACGGGTTGCCGTCGGTCACCGAGGAGCTCTACGACAAGGTCCACGCGGTCAACGCCCGCGGCCCGTTCCGACTCAGCGCCCTGATCGGCGAACGCATGGCCGCCGGTGACGGCGGGTCGATCATCAACGTCTCGACCGCCGGCTCCCTGCGCCCCATGCCGTCGGACCTGCCCTACGCCATGGCCAAGGCCAGCCTGAACGCGCTGACCCTGGGCCTCGCCGGCGCCTGGGCCCCGAAGGTGCGGGCCAACCTCGTGCTGCCCGGCGCCTTCGACACCGACATCACCGACGCCTGGTCGCCGGAGATGAAGGCCCAGGCCGGCGCCATGAACCCCATGAAGCGCATCGGCGTACCCCAAGACATGGTGGGTGTGTGCACCTTCCTCGCCAGCGACGCGGCGGCCTACGTCAACGGAGCGCAGCTCCTGGTCGACGGCGGCGCCTTCCGCTCCCTCTGAGCCCCGGCGCCGCGCTGCTCCGTCAGCCGCGGGCGGCCTCGATGGTGGCGATGGCGGCCTTGCGCACGGCCGCGAGCTGGGCATCGGTGGCGCCGGCGGCCTGCAGGAGGATGCCACCGTCGAGCTGGGCCAGTGCCGCCGCGACCGTGCCCGGCGCCCTGCGAGCCGGGACGCCCATGGCGACGAGCGCCGGGGCGGCCAGCTCGAGCCACCGGTCGATCACCCGGGTGGCGGCGGAGCGGTACGGCTCGCCCCGGCGGCGGGTGAGTACGAACAGCTCGAGGAAGAGGTCGACGATGCCCTGGGCGGCGGGATCGGTGAGCAGCCCCCAGATCCCCTCGACGAACGCCGTCGGCGAACGGCTCAGCTCGGGGAGCACGAGCTCGAGCGCACCGGCGAGGCCGTCCGCGGCCTGGTCGACGACGGCGGCCACCAGGTCGTCCTTGGTGCCGAAGTAGTAGAGGACCATGCGGTCGCTGGTGCCGAGCGACCGGGCCAGGGGGCGGAGCGAGAGGTCGGCCAGCCCGTGCTCGATCGTCCAGGCCACCGCGCCGTCGAGGAGCTCGTCGCGGCGTGCGGACGTCTCGTCGGGGGGCGGCGTGGTCACCACCTCATCGTACGCACGGGCCTCGGGGTTGTAGCAGTCGCTACAGTCCGCTACCTTCGCTCTGTAGCGACCGCTACAAGTGAGAGGAAGCCCGGTGCCCCAGCAGATCGAGACCAACGTCGGAACCGTGGAAGTCCGGGTCGATGGTCCCGCCGAGGCCCCGCCGGTGGTGCTCTCCCACCCGGCGCTGACCAACCACGACCTGTGGAACGGCCTCACGGCCGCACTGTCACCCGACCACCGCGTGATCCGGGCCACCCTGCCGCTGGGCGCCCACCGCATCCCCGCCGTCCGAGATCGCATCAACCCCGAGAACCTGGCCGACGCGTTGGTCGAGGTGCTCGACGCCCTCGGCGTCGAGCGGACCGCGTTCGTCGGCGGCGACTCCGGCGGCGCCCTCATCCAGCTCGTCATCGCCCGCCACCCCGAGCGCGTTGACGGCGCCTTCTTCTTCTCGTGCGACGCGTTCGACAACTTCCCGCCGAAGTCCTTCCGCCCCCTCTGCGCCCTCCTGCGGACGTCACCCCGCACCTACGTGTTCTTCGAGCTCTACCGCCTGGGACTCGTCCGCAAGTGGGCCGGCTGGCGACTGCTGGCCAAGCGGGGTTGGACACCCGAGCTCACCGCCTCGTGCTTCGACCCGATGCGCGACGACCGCTCCATCCGCGACGACACCGGCGCGCTGTTCGCCTCGGTCCGTCCCGCCAGCCTGCTGGCCGTCACCGATCAGCTCACGGCCTACGCGGGCCCGGTCCACATCGCCTGGTCGCGCAAGGACCTGCTGTTCCCGGCGAAGGACGCCGGGCGCCTCGCCGCCACCTTCCCCAACGCCGAGCTCAGCTGGTTCGAGGACTCCCTCGCCTTCGCCTTCCTCGACGAGCCCGACGAGGCCGCCGCACGCGTCCGCCGCTTCCTCACCGAGCGGGTGGCGCTCAGCGGGTGAACGTGGCGGCCACTCAATCCAGGCCGAGGCGCCGGCGCAGCACGTCGCGCTGCTCGGCCATCTGGCGCTTCGAGATCCACGCCGTCATGGCCACCACCGAGCCGTGGTACGTGCCGGGGAAGTGGTGCAGCTCGACCGACGCGCCGGCCTCGAGCAGGCGCAGGGCGTAGATGATGGCCTCGTCGCGCAGCGGGTCGAACTCCTGCGCGGAGATGTACGTCGGTGGCAGGCCCGCCAGGTCGGTGGCGCGGGCGGGAGCGGCGTAGGGCGACACGTCCTCGCGGATGCCGCCCTCGGGCGGGCCGTCGTCGCCCAGGTAGTACCGCCAGCTCAGCTCGGCGCTCGGCCGGTTCCAGAGCGGCGTGTCCACGAACTCGCGCATGCTCGTGGTCTCGAGGCGGTCGTCCAGCTCGGGGAAGCCGAGGAACTGGAAGCAGAGGGCCGGCCCACCCCGGTCACGCGCCATCAGGGCCACCGCCGCCGAGAGGCCGCCGCCGGCGGACGAGCCCATCACCGCCACCCGCGTCGGATCGACACCCAGATCGCCGGCCTGCTCGTGGAGCCAGCACAGCGCGTGGTAGCAGTCCTCGGGCGGCGCCGGGAAGGGGTGCTCGGGCGCCAAGCGGTACTCCACGGACACGACCACCACGCCGAGCTGGGTGGCGAGCTGCGCCGCCGACAGGTGCTCGGCGTCCACGTTGCCCATGACGAACCCGCCGCCGTGGAGGTAGAGGATGGCGGCATGGCCGCGCTCGGGCGCCGGTCCCTGTGGCCGATAGACCCGCACCGGGACGTCCGGCTGCTCCCCGGAACCCGGGGCCACGCGGTCGTCCACGTCGAGCGCCGAGGTGTCGGCGGCGCCGCCGAACTGGGCGATGAGGTCGTCGAGCACCTTGCGGGCGGCGGGCAGGTCGTTCAGGTCGCTCACCGGCAGCAGCGGCACCCACTCGGCCACCTCGGGATCCAGGTTCCAGCTCACGTCACGTTCCCCCTGACGGTTCGTTCCTGCGCCGGCGTGCACCCGGCCCGCCGCAGTGTGCCAGGCGGCGGCGCTACAGCGTGACGGTCCGGAGCCGCGCCGCGGGAACCGTCGCTGCGAGCTCGTCGATGTCGTCGGGGTCGGCGGTGACCACCAGACCGCCGCCAGCCGGGACGCACACCGCGACGACGTGAGCATCGACCACCATCTCGGACGACCGACCCGCGGCATCGAGGATGGTGCCGACCTGGCGGGCGAGCGCGAAGTCGGTGTCGATCAGTCGGACCGCTGGTCGCTCGCGACGGTCGGCATCATGACGAGCCAACGCCGCTTCCAGCGCCCGAGTGCGAGCCTGGCCGCGCGCCACTTCGGAGCACACGAGCGTGGGCGCAAGGACTTCCCGGTGGCGGCGGTGCGCCTCGGTCAGCAACGCCCGCAACCGATCCGGGGGCCGGGGCGCACTCAACCCATCGAGCCCTGCGGCGTCGAGGACCAACGGGAGGTCGCCGGCCAGCGACCACGTGCTCACGCGGCGCCCGACTGCATCGGCGGGTCGGCGACCATCGCCTCGGGGCTACCAGCGGCGCCGTCGACCTGATCGAACTGCGCCGCCGCCCAGGCCACGGTGTCCTCGTCCACCGGACCGTGCGCCGCGTCCCACTCCGCCAGCAGGCGGCCGAGGGCGGCGTGACGGGCGCGTCGATCGACCTCCCGCTCGAGGGCCCGGTTGACCACCGACGACAGGGAGTCCGCACCGAGCGCCTGTGCCGTCTCGACGAGCTCCTCGTCCACGGTGACCGTGATCTTCCGCTTCGCCATACTTTCATACTACCCCTGCCAGGCGGCGTCAGCGGGTGAGCGCCACCGGGATCTCGCGGGGTGGCTCGAAGGCGAAGGCGGCGCCGGTGGAGATGCGGGTGACGCCGACCTCGGGCTGTTCGGGGACGGGCACCTCGCCGATCCTCACGTCCCAACTGCACACGGCGCCGGCGGCGGCGGGCTCGACCCGCTCGACCACGGCCCGGGGGTCGACGGCGTGGACGATGGCATCCAGGGCCCGGGTCCGGCCGTCGCGCAGCAGCGTCACCCAGGTCACGGTCCCCTCGTCCTCGTGCAGCGCCGGCGAGTCGAACAGGTCGAGGCGCAGGCTCGACCCGTCATCGGCGAGCGACGCACGGGCGTCGACGTACCCCCGGGGGCGCAGGGCCGGGTGTACGCCGAGGAGGAACGCCAGGTCGCCGAGCGAACGGCCGAGCCCGAGGGCGGCGGCCAGGCGCTCGGCGGTGAGCCCGGCGATCCCGGTGAACTGGTGATCGAGGATCTCGGCGGCCTTCTCGATGCTGTCCCGGTCGGTCACCGCGAACGCGAAGGCGGTCGAGAGCAGGTGGTACTGCAGGCAGACCTCGTCGATGAGGGCCAGCAGAGCCCCCTTGCTGAAGGCCTCGGTGGGCAGCCGGTCGACGAACTCGCCGGCGTAGTCGTCCCAGCCCTCGCCGTCGTCACCGGGGAACGCCTCGATGGTGGCGAGGGGGACGCCGACCAGCTTCGTGGCCCGCATGCGCACCGTCGTCGCCGCCTCGGCCACGGGCTCGGCGTCGTCCTCGATGGTCACCGTCCACGCGCAGTGCGGGTGGCGGTCGACGGGCGTGCGCGGCGGTCGGTGGATGGGCCGCATCCGGGCGCGCGGGTTCGTCGCGCACGCGGTGGCGTCGAAGGTGGGGTCCTCGATGGTGTGGCACATGCCCACCACGAAGTCCTCGCCCATGGGCTCGACGTCCATCAGGGCGCCGCAGTGGTCGAGGCGGAACTCGCCGTGGGTGGCGTCGTGGATCGTGTAGCGGAAGTCCATGAACTCGTGGGGGGCGCCGACGTCGAACTGCAGGCCCTTGAAGATGGTGGGGATGTCGTCGCCCTCGAACCCGAGGAGGCGCTGGGTGCGCTGGGTGTAGACGGGGCTGGCGCCGGCCCACTCGTCGATGGCGATGTCGACCATGCCCTCCCGGCCGAACGGGCCGATGAGGTAGCCCATCCCGGCGCGGTCGATGAGGTGCCCGCAGAGCAGGTACTCGCGCAGCAGCACCGCCAGCTCGGCGCGGGTCTGGACCCGCAGCGTGGGCACGGACGTCATGGCACTCCCCCTCGGCGGCGTCGACGCCTAGGCTCGCAGAGACCTGGACAGGTGTCCAGTGAGGGGGCGAGCGCCCACGAGGACCACGGGGGGACATGACGATGCGGGTGCTGGTGACGGGAGCGACGGGGTTCGTGGGGTCGCACGCCGCCGTGGCGCTGCGCGAGGCGGGCCACGAGGTGCGGGTCCTGGCCCGGCGGCCCGACCAGGTGGCGCCCGCCCTCGCCGTCCACGGTGACGGCATCGAGGTGGAGGTGGCGCCGGGCGACATGACCGACGCCGCCGCGGTGGCCGCCGCCGTGGAGGGCTGCGACGCCGTGGTGCACGCCGCCGGCGAGATCGGCGTGGCCGACGGCACCGGACCGGCGTCGAACGCCAACGTCGAGGGGGTGCGCACGGTGGTCGGCGCCGCCCTCGCCGCCGGCTGCGACCCGGTCGTCTACACGTCGACCATCACCGTGCACCTGCCGACCGGCGACGACGTCATCACCCTCGACACGTCGCTGGCCGAGCCCCACTCCGCCTACGGCGCCTCCAAGCTCCAGGCCGAGCTTCTCGTGCGCGAGTGGCAGGCGGAGGGCGCGCCGGTCACGTCGTTCATCCTCGGCGGGGTCTACGGGCCCCGATCGCCGCACCTCGACGGCAGCTTCGCGGCCATCCTCGGCGCCATGGGCGCGTTCATGCTCGTCCCGCCCGGCGGGCTGGGCGTGGTCGACGTGCGCGACCTCGCCGCCCTGATCGTGGCGGCGGTCGAGCCGGGCCGCGGCCCCCGCCGCTACCTGGCCGGCGGCACCTACGTCACCTGGGTGGACTGGGTGGTGGCCCTCAGCGAGGGGGCCGGCGTGGACGTGGCGGGCAACCCAGTCACCGCCGAGGAGCTGCTCGAGCTGGGTCGCCAGTGCGACGAACTGCGGGCCCAGGGCCAGGACTCGCTGCCCCTGTCGGCCGAGGCGGCGGTGATCATGTCCGCCGGCCGCCCCACCGAGGACCAGCCCACCCTCGACGACCTCGGCGTGCGGTGGCGCCCCCTGGTCGACACCTTCCGTGACACCGTCGACTACCTGCGCTCGATCGGCGAGCTCCCGCCGGCGCCCTGAGGCGCTGGGAACCGCCGGCGGCGGGCCCGGGATCGCCGGCACCAAGGACTCAGCCAGGAGGCTCCAGGGCGGCGTCGAACACCGCGAGGACGTCGCCGACGTGGGCGACGGCGCCTTCGACGCCGAACTGGAGCGACGACATCAGCAGCGAGATGAAGATGAGGACGACGCCGCTGCCGATCGAGTCGGGGTCGAGGTCGGCGCGGACCATGCCGGTGGCCTGACCGTCGCGCAGCCGCTGCGCCGCCGTCGCCCGCAGCTCGGTCAGCGCCGGCAGCTCCAGCATGCGGCTGGTGACCTCGGGCTCCAGACCGGACAGCACCCGGCGAGCCAGCGGGTGGTCGTCGACCGCGACCACGAGCGTCGGCATCAAGGCCTCACGCCACTGGCGTTCGTCGCCGAGGTCGGCCAACAGGGCCTGCGCCACCGCGATCAGGCCCGCGGCGTCCTCGTCGAGCGCGGCCCGGAACAACTCGGACTTGTTGGGGAAGTAGGCGAACGGGACCGTCGGCCCGACGCCGGCCGCGCGGGCCACGGTCGCCACCGACGTGGCCCGGTAGCCGTCGGCGCCGAAGCGGTCGATGGCGGCATCGAGGATGGTCCGCCGGGTGCGCTCGCCCTTCGTGGCCGCTCCGTCGTCCGGCACGCCGTCACCTTAGCAGGCGAACCACAAAAGTGAGTAGTTGACTAAAATACTCAGATCATTCATCCTTGGGGTCGTGACCACCCGTCCCACCAGCCCCTGTCCCACCGGAGGGAGCACCCCATGAGCGACTCGGTCCCCACCCGCCGCATCTCCTTCGACGACGCCATGCCCGCCGCGCCCAAGTACTTCGCCAACGGCGGCGACCCCGTCTCGAGCCACTTCGTCGCCCTGCTCTCGGCGACCTTCCCGGCCGGCGAGGACGGCTTCGTGCGCTCGGTCCGCCGCTACCCGCGACCAGATCATCGATCCCGAGCTGCGCCGCGACGTGGCCGGGTTCATCGGCCAAGAGGCCACCCACGGCCGCGAGCACCGGGTGCTCAACGAGCGCCTGGCCGAGCTGGGGTACCCGACCGAGCGCTTCGGGCACATGATGGAGCGCATGGTCGCCTTCCGCGAGCGCGTCGCCTCGCCGATGATGTCCCTGGCCAACACGGCGGCCATGGAGCACGTCACCGCCACTCTCGCCGAGCTGGCCCTCACCGACGAGGCCGAACGGTCCTTCGGGGGCGACACCGTCGTGGGCGACCTCCTGCTCTGGCACGCGCTGGAGGAGTCCGAGCACAAGGCCGTCGCCTTCGACGTGTTCCGCACCGTCGGCGGGACCGAACGCCAGCGCCGACGAGCCATGGACCTGGTCTGTCTGAACCTGCTGTTCGGCGCGACCGTGATGCTGGCGTCCTCCGTGCTGCGCGACCCCGACGCCCGGCGGCCCCGCACGCTGCGGGCCAGCCTCCGCCGGTTCCGGTCGGCCCCCATCCTTCGCCGCGACACCTGGCGGAGCATCCGGGCCTACAACCGCCCGGGGTTCCACCCGAACGATCGCGACACGCGGGATCTGGTCGAGCAGTGGCGCGTCGAGCTCTTCGGGCCTGAGGGCACCCTGACCGACCGGCTCGCCGGCACGCGGGCGGCCTGACCGGTGGGCACCTCGCCGGAGGCTGCGCCGGGGAACGACCTCGAGCACCTGGACGTGCTGGTGATCGGCGCCGGCATCTCGGGCATCTGCGCCGCCCACCACCTGAAGACGACCTGCCCGTGGGCCAGTTGGGCCGTGCTCGAGGGCCGCGACACGCTCGGCGGCACCTGGGATCTGTTCCGCTACCCCGGCATCCGGTCGGACTCGGACATGCACACGCTGGGCTTCCCCTTTCGGCCGTGGACGGGCGAGCGGTCGATCGCCGACGGCGCCTCGATCCTCGAGTACCTGCGCGACACCGCCGCCGCCGAGGGCATCGACGAACGCATCCGCTACGGCCATCGGGTGGTGCGGGCCGAGTGGCACTCCCCGGACGCCCGCTGGACCGTCACCGTCGAGACCGAGCGCGACGGCGTCACCGAACGCTCCCTGTTGAGCTGCTCGTACCTCATCGGCTGCACCGGCTACTACCGCTACGACAAGGGCCACGAGCCCGACATCGACGGCGCCGAGGACTTCACCGGCACCATCGTGCACCCGCAGTTCTGGCCCGAGGACCTCGATGTCACCGGGCAACGAGTCGTGGTGATCGGCAGCGGCGCCACCGCGATCACGCTGGTGCCGGCGCTGGCCGAGCGGGCCGCCCACGTCACCATGCTCCAGCGCTCACCGAGTTGGGTGGCCTCGATCCCGACCATCCGGCCCGGCGACGCCACCCTGCGACGTCTCCTGCCGGCGCGCTCGGCGGCGTGGGCACTGCGGTGGGGCAACGCGCTGCGCGCCACCGCCCTGTTCCAGGCCAGCAAGAAGCGCCCGGCCATGGTCCGCCGCGGGCTGCGCCAGCGCCTGGAGAAGGAACTGCCCGACGACATCGACATCGACGTCCACTTCACCCCCGACTACGACCCGTGGGACCAGCGGCTCTGCCTCGTCGCGGACGGCGACCTCTTCGCGGCGTTGCGGTCCCGCCGAGCGAGCATCGTGACGGGCCACATCGAGCGCTTCACCGCCGACGGGCTGGCGCTGGCCCCCGGCACCCGCGGGCCGTCCGGCGGCGAGGTCCGCGACCTGCCCGCCGACGTGGTCGTCACCGCCACCGGCCTGGAGCTGCTGTTCATGGGCGGCATCGAGCTGGCCGTCGACGGCGAGGTGGTCGACGTCACGAAGCGGCTGACCTACCGCAACATGGCGCTCGAGGGTGTCCCCAACCTGGCGTTGGTGGTCGGGTACGCGAACGCTTCCTGGACCTTGCGGGCCGACCTCACGTGCTCGTGGGTGGCCCGGCTGCTCGACCACATGCACTCCGAAGGGCTGACCACCTGTGTGCCGGTCAACCACGGGGCGGCCACGACCCCCGAGCCCCTGCTGGGGCTCCGTTCGGGCTACATGCTGCGGGCGGTCGACCGCTTCCCGAAGCAGGGCAGCGAGCTGCCCTGGCGCAGCCCGCAGAACTACCTCCTCGACCGACGTGACCTCGGCCGCGATCCGCTGCACCTCGATGCCCTCGAGCTCACCACGGCTCCCGGAGCGGGGTGGGGCGCACCGAGCCCCACGGCGGTCGACTCGATGCCGCTGGCCCAGCCCGTCCCACGAGGCGAGGGCGACCGCGGACCGTTCGAGGGGAAGGTCGCCGCCATCACCGGCGCCGGTTCAGGCATCGGACGCGCCCTGGCCGAGGCCCTGGCCCGACAAGGCGCCCACCTCGCGCTGGTCGACGTGGACGAGGACGGTCTGGCCGCCACCGCGGCGCGCTGCGAGGGCCACGGCGGCAAGGTGCGCACCCGGGTCGTGGACGTGGCCGACGCCGGTCAGGTGCAGGCCTGGGCCGACGCGGTCATCGACGAGTTCGGCGCCGTCCACCTGGTGGTCAACAACGCCGGCGTGGCCCTGGGCGCCACCGTCGAGGCCATGTCGCTCGAGGACGCCCACTGGTTGATGGACATCAACTTCTGGGGGGTCGTCCACGGCACCAAGGCCTTCCTGCCCCACCTCCTCGCCGCCGGCGAGGGACACATCGTGAACGTGTCGAGCGTGTTCGGCCTCGTGAGCATCCCCACGCAGTCGGCCTACAACGCCTCGAAGTTCGCCGTGCGGGGCTTCACCGACGCGCTGCGCCTCGAGCTGGACCTGGGCGACAGGGGGGTGACCTGCTCGACGGTCCACCCCGGTGGGATCCGCACCGGCATCGTGGCCAACGGCCGCTTCGACGAGGCCGGCGCCGGGCTCGCCGGCGACGCCGACGAACGCGCCGCCCGCTTCGCCAAGGCGGCCCGCACGACGCCCGAGCGGGCGGCCGAGGTCATCCTCGACGGCGTGGTGCGCAAGCGCCGCCGCATCCTGATCGGGCCCGACGCCGGCGTCTTCGCGTTGTTGGCGCGGCTGCCCGCCGGGGTCGCCGAACGCGTGATCCTGGCCGGCGCCCGCCACCAGGCCCGCCGCTGAGGCCCTCGCGGTCGGGGGCGGCGTTCAGCTAGCGGGGCGGAAGAGGCCGGCGAGGGCGTCGCGCATGCCGGCATCGACCACCTCGAGGCGCACGCCCAGATCCCCTCGTTGGTAGGTGAAGGTCACGGGCGCCTCGGCGCCGGCCCGGCCGGCGAGCTCGAGCGGGCAGCCCGACGCCGCCAACCGCTCGGAGTCGCCGGGCAGGTCGTCGCTCCAGAACCCGAGGTGGTGCAGGTTCGAGTGCTCGTTGCACACCCAGACCGAGCCCGGCAGCTCCTCGATCAGCTCGAGGTGGGGCGCCTCCACCGAGTAGCACATGGCCGTGGGCAGGGCGATGTCCTCGCCGTCGGGCGTGCGGTACTCCACCTCGTCGAGGCGCAGGGTCGGCCCCCACGTCACGCCGAGCTGCTCGGTGAGCTCGGCCTGGGCCGCGGCGAGATCCTTCACGACGATGCCGACGTGGTAGTGCGGGACGAGCGGGGCAGGCATGGGCGAGCCTCCCGGAGTGGGTCTAGGCCCCGTCGCGGGTCATGCCGTCGATGGCCACCGTGATGGCCAGGATCAGGGCGGGGTCCGCTCCAGGTTCCACCTCGACGCCGTAGCAGTCACGCACCCGGAACCAGCTCTTCGACACCTTGGCCACCGTGTCGCGGCCCTGCTCGATCTCGTACTCGTGGTCGACGAAGTTCCCCTGCACGTGCAGGTCGTCGCCGCCGTCGACCTCGACGTGGAAGCGCTGGCGCGGGCCGACGAGGGCCTTCTTCACCGTGGCCTCACGACCGCCGAGGTGGATCTTCATGGTGTCGCGGACGCTGAGCTTGTGCTCTTTGATCTCGGCCACCTCGTTGCCGGAGGTGTCCTCGAGCACCCAGGTGTCACGCACCCGCAGGGCCTTGCCGTTCACCTTGTAGACCTTGTTGCCCGACTCGTCCTCGACCCAGGAGTCGTCGCCGATGGAGAGCAGCTTCTCCTGCATGCGGTAGCGGGTGGCTCCGCCGCCCCGTCGGTCCTCGATGCGGTCCCGCAGGCCCATGGCGCGATCTCCTCGTTCGTCGTTGGTGGTTCGTGGATGGTCGGCGGTGAGCTTGGCACACCACCGGCGCCGCCGGGCCGTCGACAGACCCCTTCTGGCACCAGGATGAAGGGATCAGGCGGGGACGGGCTCGGGGTGGAGGCGCGGGCCCGGGGTGAACTCGACGGGGATGTGCTTGATCCCACCGATGAAGTTGGAGCGCAGGCGCTCGACGTCGCCGGCGATGCGCATGTCGGGCACGCGGGTGATGATCTGCTCGAACAGCAGGCGCAGCTCGAGGCGGGCCAGGTTGGCGCCGAGGCAGAAGTGGGCGCCGCCACCACCGAAGGCGATGTGGTCGTTCGGGGTGCGGGTGACGTCGAAGCGGAAGGGATCGTCGAACACGTCCTCGTCCCGGTTGCCGGACACGAACCACATGGCCACCTTGTCCCCGGCCTTGATGGTCTTGCCGTTGAGCTCGTAGTCACAGGTGGCCTGGCGGCGGAAGTACAGCACCGGGGAGGCCCAGCGCAGGATCTCCTCGATGGCGGTCGGCAGCAGCTCGGGCTGCTCGCACAGCAGGGCGAACTGGTCCGGGTTGGTCATCAGCGCGTGCATGCCGTGGGCGGTGGCGTTGCGGGTGGTCTCGTTGCCGGCCACCGCCAGGAGGAGGATGAACATCTCGAACTCCTCGGAGCTGAGCTTCTCGCCGTCGATCTCGGCGTTGATGAGCCGGGTGACGATGTCCTCACGAGGGTCGTGGCGACGGGCCTCGCCGAGGGCAGCGGCATAGAGGTACAGCTCGGCGGCGGCACCACGAGCAGTCGCCCGGTTGGTCTCGTCCTTGTTGTACTCGGGGTCGTCGGCGCCGATCATCGAGTTGGTCCAGTCGAAGAGCAGGTGGCGCTCCTCCTCGGGCACGCCCATGATCTCGGCGATGGCCTGGAGCGGCAGCTCGGCCGCAAGGTCGGTGACGAACTCGCACTCGCCCCGCTCGATGACCGAGTCGACGATGAGCTCGGCCCGGTAGGCGAGGTGGGACTCGAGCAGACCGATCATGCGCGGCGTGAAGCCCTTGTTGACCAGCAACCGGTACCGCGTGTGCCGCGGCGGATCGGTCATCACCATGATCTTCCCGCGCATGTCCGCCTCGGGGTCCTGGTCGAACTCGAAGAGGGTGATGCCACCCTTCTCGGCGCTGAAGCTCTCGTGGTCGCGGTTCACCTGCACCAGGTCGGCGTGCTTGGTGATCGACCAGAAGCCGGGGCCGTCCGGCTCGGGGGTCCAGTGGACCGGATCCTCGGCCCGAAGCAGCGTGAACATCTCGTGGTGCTCGGCCCGTGCAAAGCGGTCCAGGTCGCAGAGGTCGACGTCTTCGAGCTTCATGTCTGGCTTCCCCCGGGGGCGGCGTGGTGTCGTGAACGATGCGTCTCGTGGTGACCATCGGCCGGCGACGGCCGCGATCCACCCGTGGGCGCCGACCCTACCCGCGGCGCCGGCGGGCGCGAACGGGTTGAATGGGTCCCGTGGACGCGACCGAGCGGGCAGCCATCGACGTGTGCGACGCCTGCGGGTTCCGGTGGCAGGAGTACGACGACGAGACCGCCGTGAACGCCCTCCGTCTCGGTGGCGCCTTCTACCGGGGCATCCTCGACGGCGTCGACCTCGAGCTGGCCAACACGCGGCCGGACGCGTCGACGTGGTCGATCCTCGAGTACGTCGACCACGTCCGCCAGGCCTACTGGATCTGGCGGTTCTCGCTCGACGTGACGGTCGACGGCCTCGACGTGGACCTGCACCGTCCCGCCGGCGGGGGCCCCGACCCCGAGCCGGCCCGTTTCGACTCGGTCGAGGGCACGGTCGAGGCCATGGAGGCCGAGGGCTCGCTCCTCTGGGAGCGCTTCCGCTCGCTCACGCCCGAGCAGTGGCCGGCGACCGCGGTGGTGCGCCAGGGCGTGATCGACGCCAGCTGGATCGTCCGTCACCAGCTTCACGAGGTGCTCCACCACGGTCACGACCTCGGGCGCCTGCGCCATCAGTTGGGCGACGGCGTCCCCCACCAGACGGGCACGATCCACCAGCTCAACGTGAGCGGCGGCGGCGTGCCCAAACAGCCCGTCGAGTCGGCCGAGGTCGGGTTCCGGGGGCTCGCCGGCGACCACCAGAACGACCGGGTGCACCACGGCCGGCCCTTCCAAGCCGTCTGCCTCTACGGCCTCGACGTCATCGAGGCGCTCCAGGCCGAGGGGCACCCGATCCAGCCCGGATCGGTGGGCGAGAACGTCACCGTCGCGGGCCTCGACTGGGCGACGCTCCGGCCCGGCGCGCAAGTGGCCATCGGCGACGACCTCCTGCTCGAGCTCTCGTCGTACGCCATCCCGTGCGCCAAGAACGCCCCGTGGTTCACCGGCGGCGACTTCCGCCGCATGGCCCAGGACCGCCACCCCGGCTGGAGCCGCCTCTACGGCACCGTCCTACGCCCCGGCACCGTCCGCACCGGCGACCCCGTGGTGGTCGAGCCTGAGGGCTGAACCCGGGACTCGGTTGGGTCAGTCGCCCTGCTGTTGGAGCAGTTCGAGCATGCGGGCCATCTGCTGGTGGACGGTGTTGACGGCCTGGAGGGGACGGATCATCACCCGGAACTCGACGATCTTGCCGGCGTCGTCGCAACGGATGATGTCGACGCCGTTGACGTACTTGCCCTCGACCGTCGTCTCGAACTCGAGCACGGCGGTGTCGCCGCTGAGCACCTTCTTCGTGTAGCGGAAGGCACCGGCCGGCCGCTCGGCCGGCTCATCGCCCTCACCACCAGCGGCACCGATGGCGCCACCGCCCTCGCCGGGCAGGGCCTGTCCCGCCGCCTCGAGGTAGAGCTTGGTGACCGCCTTGCCCTCCTGGGGCGTGAACACGATGGGCGAGAAGAACACGACGTCGTCGTGCAGCAGCTCGTCCAGCCCGCCCGCCAGCTCCCCCCGCAGGTGGGCGTGCCAACGGTCGATCACGTCCACGATGGGATCGGCGTCGCTCATGCGGTGGACGGTAGTGGCCACTCCCCACCCGGGGAGACTGTCGTACCCCCTTCGTACGTTGGGGCGCATGGCGAAACCACCTGGAGCCCGTACGCGCAGATGGCGACGACCCGGTACCGCTCGGACTCGTGCTCGACCTGGACGAGGCATTCCGCGTCCTTGAAGCCCTCGAAACGCCCGCCTCGAGCTTCGCGAACGCCACGCAGGGCTCGGTCTGCAGGACGAGCTCGCAACCGTTGTTCGCCTGCTGCATCGTAGACTCGGCCTGGCCGAAGGAGGCGTGCGATGAGCCAACCTGAACCGCTGCTTCCCGCCGAGGCGGCCCGGCGCCTGGGCGTCGAGACCCGGGTCATCATCCAGGCGATGTACGAGGAGCGGCTTCCCCGCGTGCGGCTCGCCGACGGCACCTTGGGCATCCCCGCAGAGGCGCTCGAGTCGTTCGACCACGCGTGACCCTGTCGTACTGAGGCCGCGGCTGGGCGCCAGGGGTACGGTTCGCGGATGGGCGGGGGGCCGGAGGGGACGGTGACGTTCCTCTTCTCCGACATCGAGGGCTCCACCCGGCTGTGGCAGAACCACTCGAAGTCTTCGAGAGCCCGTTCTACACGTGGATGCGCCGTGACACCGTCGAGGCCCTCGCCGCCGCCGGCGTCTGGCCGGACGACCTCACCCCCCTGGCCCTCGACCGCAACGAGCTCTTCGCCATCCTCGTCGACCTCCAGCAGCGCCACCCCGCCGCCGGCGGCTGACCCCGCCGCCACCCACAACGGCGGTCAGGGTTCGGGGGACAGCCCGACCGTGCGGCGGACGAACGTGACGCTGGGGTGGTCGGCGCCGAGCAGGTCGGCCACGACGGCCACGAGCAGGCCGGGGTCGAGGGCGCCGGCTTCGACCATGGCCGTGAGGTCGACGGCGTCCTTCGGTCGGGCGAAGAACGCCTTGAACACGGCCAGGTCCTCACAGGCGAGGACGGGGAACTCGTCGACGCCGGCGAACGGCACCCGCCGGACCCGACCCTGCGCGGCGTCGTGGAAGGCGTGGTTGGAGAGGAACAGGTCCACCGGGGTGCCGTCCCACCGGAGGCGGGCCTGGCCGTTGCGCTCGAGCTGTCGTCGGGCGGCGGCCGGTGCGCGCACGCCCTTCGGCAGCGCGTCGAGCACGGCGGCCACCCGATCGGTGCCCACGAAGACGTTGAGGTCGATGTCCTGAGTGGCCCGCGGGTCGAGCGTGCAGAAGGCCAGCGCGAGCGCGCCGCCGAACGCGTGGTCGAGGCCGGCGGTCGTCAGCGACTGGTGCAGGCCGACGATCCGACCCGTGAGGGTGGTCGGTGGCGGCAAGGCCATCGCTTCAGCGGGCCTGGGAGGCGAAGGGCGGGAAGGCGAGATCCCCCTCGCGCCGACGGGGCAGGTGGTCGACCAGGTCGAGCAGGTCGGCCAGCACCCGCCCGTTCTCGGCCAGGTCGATGAGCGGGGGCGTCGGCCAACGCACCTCGAGGTCGAGCTGCGCCCCGGCGGCGGCGAGGATCCGCTCGAGGGTGTCGACCCGGGGCACCCGCTTGCCTGACTCGTACTCGCAGATGGCGGCGGCCGACGTGTCCGCGCGGGCCGCGAGCTCCCGCTGGGTCAGCCCCGCCCGTTCGCGGACAGCGGCGATCAGGGCGGGGGCCTTCATGACCTCATCGTACTGCCGTTATCGAATCCAGTAACAAGGGGAGCCGCGGAATCGGCTCCGACCACCCGCGCCGGCGTGCGACGATGGGCGTCGTGGGGGACTTCGGGGAGCAGACCGCGGTGGAGCGCGTCGGCGGCGGGTGGCCTCGGGCCCGTAAGCGGAAACCGAGGCGACCAGTGAACCCATCCACCGTCCCTGCGACCACACCGTGGCGGCCGACGACGCCGGCCTGAGCCTGACGGGGTCCACCGCAGGCACCCGGGTCCACATCCTCGGGCCCGTCGAGGTGCAGCCCGGCGGGGAGGGCCGGCCGGCGCAGCCCGTGCCCGGACGGAACGCCAGGGCCCTGCTCGCCGCGTTGGCCGTGCGTGGCGGCCGCCCAGCCCGACGCGAGGCGCTCATCGCCGACGTGTGGGGCGACAGGCCGGCAGGGACGAGCGAGAACCTGCGGCTGGCGGTGATGCGACTGCGATCCGGGCTCACTGCGCTGGACGGCGAGCGGGGACGGCGCCTGGTGGCGACGGTCCCCGACGGCTACCGCCTCGCCTTCGAGGAGCCCGCCGACCTCGACGCCACTCGATTCGAATCGCTGGTGGAGCTCGCCCGAGGCCTGGCGTCCTCTGGGGAGGTCGCTCCGGCCCGGGTGCGCCTCGACGAGGCGTTGGCACTGTGGCGAGGCGAGCCCCTGCCGGAACTCGCGGGCACCGACCTGGGTGACGCCGAGGCGACTCGGCTCCGCGACCTCCGGGAGCAGGCGCGCGACCTCTCCTTCGAGCTCGCCCTCCTGGCCGACGACCATGCCTCCCTCCCCGCCGAGATCGAGGCCGCCCTGGTCGAGCACCCCTATCGGGAACCCCGCTGGGGGCACCTGATCGTCGCCCTCTACCGGAACGGTCGCCAGGCCGACGCTCTCGCCGCCTACCAGCGTGCCCGCCACCTGCTGGCCGAGGATCTCGGCCTCGAGCCCGGTGCTGCGCTCCAACGCCTCGAGGCGGGCGTGCTCGCCCACGACGAGGCCCTCGGAGCGAACGCGGCGCCGCCGGCCACGAGACCCGCCGCGCCGGGCGCCCAGTCCCCATCGAGGTGGATCGAACGGCAACGTGAGCTCACCCTCGTCGGACGCAAGGATCCACTCGCTCGGCTCTGGGAGGGCTGGCACCGGGTGATCGAGACGTCGAGCGGCGGCGTGGCCCTCATCGACGGAGATGCCGGGGTCGGCAAGACCCGGCTCGCCGCCGAGCTCGCCCATGGGGTCATCGACCTCGGCGGCCGGGTGATCGCGGCCCGCTGCGTCCGAGGCGCCGGCCTCGCGGCGCTGGTCCCGTCGCTCGGCCGATTGGAACTCCCCGTCGACGCCGGATCGCTCGTCCCCGGCTCACCGGCGCTCGTCGACGTGGCGCACCGCGTCGCCCACGAGCTCCGCTTCGGCCAGAGCTCCCTGCCGACCTTGCTCGTCCTCGAGGACGCGCAATGGTTGGACGAGCAGATGGTCGCGGTGTTCGGCGATCTGGGCGACCGACCCTGGCCGGTCGTGAACGCCAACCCCAACCTGGTGTTGGTGCTCAGCCAGCGGGGGTGGCCGTCGCCACCGGGGACCGCTCGGATGGCGAGCGCCATCGATCGCCTGTCGTGGCACGACCAGGTCGTGCTCGACGTCCTGGCGGACGACGAGGCGCGTGCGTTGGTCACCGAAGCGCGCCGGACCGCGGGAGCGCCGTCCCCGTTGCCCGACAGGGCGATCGACGAGATCGTGGCCGCGAGCGGCGGAAACGCTCGGGTGCTCGTCGAGTTGGCGCGCGCCGAACGGGGGCCGGCCGCGCCCGGCGCGACCGCCGTCGTTCCCGAATCGCTGCGCAAGAGCCTCGCCGAACGGCTCGACCGCCAGGCTCCCGAGGTGGTCGATGTCGTGCTGAACGTCTCGATCATCGGGCAGGAGGTCGACTTGGACACCCTCGATCTGGCCGGTGCTGCCGGCGGCGAGCGCTCCCTCGCCTCGCTCGAGGCGGCCGTTGCCGCCCGCCTGCTCGACGAGGTTCCCGAGCGGCCCGGTCACTTCCGGTTCCTCAACCGGATCGACCGTGAACTCGCGCTCGAGCGGGTGTCGCGGGCCCGCCGCCGGCTCGTCGAGGGCCGCCTCGCGCGGCCCTGAACCGCCCGTGTGGCGGGGGCGCCCCCACTGCTACGGGCCAGCAACGCCAGAGCAACGCCAGGCGATCACCGTGGGGCTGCCCCTCGTCGAAGCGACGGGCCTCGTCCGATGCCCCTGGAGCCGTCTGATGCCCCACGTCCGCCCCCTCGTCCTGCTGCTCGTCACGGCCGTCCTCATCGGCACCGGGATCACGGTGGGCTCGGCCGCAGCGGCCGCTTCGCGGCTCGATCCGGATCCGCCGAGCATCATCGAGTCCGCCGACGCCATCCCCGGCGAGTACATCGTGACCCTCGCCGATGTCCCCCGCTCTCACGTGCAGGCCATCGCGGCCGACCTGGCCGGCGACCATGACGGGGAGGTGACCTTCACCTACAAGCGCGCCCTGCGAGGCTTCGCAGTCGAGATGAGCGCCGCCGACGCCCGAGCGCTCGCGGCCGACCCGCTGGTGGCGAGCGTCGAGGAGAACGCCCGGGTCCACACCACCGAGCGGCAAGTGGGCCCGGGCGGCCACGCAGCTCGGAGGCCAGGGTCCCCGCCGTTCGGTGCGAGGAGCGCCGCCGAGGCGAGCAGTGCCTCGGACCAGACCTCCCCACCGTGGGGCCTGGACCGGATCGACCAGCCCGCGCTACCTCTCGACGACCACTACCGGTACGCCGAGGCCGGGACCGGGGTCCACGCCTACGTGCTCGACACCGGCATTCGGACGAGCCACCACGAGTTCGAGGGTCGGGCCAGTGTCGGCGCCGACTTCATCGGCGACGGCCGCGACGGCCAGGACTGCGACGGGCACGGCACCCACGTGGCGGGCACCATCGGCGGCGCCACCTACGGGGTGGCCAAGCACGTGTCCCTCGTGGCGGTACGAGTGCTCGGCTGCGGCGGAGGAGGGTCGACCGCGCAGGTCGTCGGGGGCATCGACTGGGTCGCGGCGAACGCCGTTCACCCCGCGGTGGCCAACATGAGCCTCAGCAGTGGGAGTCCCTCACCCGCTATCGATGCCGCCGTGGAAGCTGCAGTCAACGCAGGGGTCACGTTCGCGGTCGCGGCCGGCAACGGCAACCCCGCCGGGGTGGGGGTGAACGCCTGCACCGTCAGCCCAGCACGTGTCCCCGCCGCCATCACGGTCGGAGCGACCAACGACACAGACCGACGGGCGATCTTCTCGAACACCGGCGCCTGCGTCGACCTCTTCGCCCCAGGGGTCGCCGTCGCGTCGTCGGTCCACACCAGCGACGACGCCACCGAGACCCACTCAGGGACGTCGATGGCGGCGCCGCACGTCGCGGGAATGGCGGCCCGGTACCTCCAGCAACGACCCGACGCCGCACCCGCCGAGGTCGCCGCTGCCCTCACCACCGGCGCCGTGACGGACCGGGTCGTCGATCCCGGACCGGCAAGCCCCAATCGTTTGCTGAACGACGCCGCGCTCGTCCGGTTGCCGGCCATCACCGTCGTGGAGCGGGGCACCCCTTCGGACGGACGAGATTTCTCGTTCACCGGCTGCCGATCGGGCACGGGAGCAGGGTGCGGCTCTTTCCTCCTCGACGATGACGACGACACCGACGCCACCCGCGCCGACGTGGTGACCGCAGGCAACCTGACGCCGGGCACCTACACCGTCACCCAGGCCGCGGCACCGGGCTGGGACCTGACGTCGCTCACGTGCGACACCGGCGAGACCGTCGACCTCGGCGCCCGCCGCGCCACCATCACGCTGACCGCCGGCGAACACGTCACCTGCACCTTCACCAACGGGTCCACGTCGATCACCGTGGTGCAGGACTCGACGCCCGACGACGGTCGGGACGTCCGCTTCACGGGGTGCCTCGGCAGCGGTTGCGGCACGTTCACGCTCGACGACGACCGCGACGCGACGCTGCCTCGCCAGGTCCACGGGGTCGGGCTGGCGCCGGGCACCTACACCATCACCCAGGCCGCGGCCCCGGGCTGGGACCTGACGTCGCTCACGTGCGACACCGGCGAGACCGTCGACCTCAGCGCCCGCCGCGCCACCGTCGCACTGACCGCCGGTGAACACGTCGCCTGCACCTTCGGCAACGAGGCGGCGTCGATCAACATCGTGCAGACCCTCGAACCGGCCTCTGCCGGCCCCGTCACCTTCGACGGCTGCGGACCCGGCGGCTGCAACTCGTTCACCCTGGACACCGATCCGAGCCCGACGCTTCCCGACCATCACGCGGCGGCCGGCCTCGTACCCGGCACCTACACCATCACCCAACGGGCGGGGGCCCCCGAGGCGCTCCGATCCGTGCGCTGCAACACGCCCCAGACCGTCGACCTGGCCAGCCGGCGGGTGACCATCGACCTCAGCGGCCACCAGCAGGTGGAGTGCGCCTTCCACAACGGCCCCGAGCCGCCACCGAACGACGACTTCACCGCCGCCATCGCGCTCGACGGAGCATCCGGTCACGCCGTGTACGACAACGACTCGGCCACCACCGAGCCCGGCGAACCGTCCACCGTGGCCGGTGAGCGCAACACCCGCTCGGTCTGGTTCCGCTGGACGGCGCCGGCGACGGGGTCGCTCCGACTCGACACCTGCGAGTCCGTCCCGCCGGCGGGGCAAACCGATGTCCTGCTCGCGGTGTACACGGGGACGGCGGTCGACGGCCTGACCGCCCTGGCGGAGAACGACGAGGGCGAGGCATGCCTGTCGTGGGGCGGCGGGCCGGCGTCGGTCGAGACCGACGTGACCGCGGGGACGACCTACCGGGTGCTGGTGGCCGGCTGGGAGGGCGCCATGGGCGAGTTCGACCTGCGCTGGGCGCTGTCCCCGACCCTCACCAACGACGACTTCTCGGCGGCTGCCACGCTCAGCGCCACCTCGGGGAGCCTCACCGGATCCACCGTGGGTGCGGACAAGGAAGCCGGAGAGCCGAACCATGCCGGGAACGGTGGCGGTCACTCGGTCTGGTACCGGTTCACCGCCGCGGCCACCGGACCGGCCGAGTTCAGCACCTGCTCTGCCGCCTCGTTCGACACGCTGCTCGCGGCCTACACGGGCACGGACGTCGCGCACCTGACGCAGGTCGCCGCCAGCGACGACTCGACCTGCCCGGCGGGCCGAAGCTCGATTCGATTCGACGCGGTTGCCGGGGTCACCTACGCCGTGGCCGTCGACGGGTGGAACGGGCGATCAGGCACCTTCACGCTGCGCTGGTCGCTCCCGACCACGGGTTGACCGCAGGTCGCGGGAACCAAGGGCCGGCGTGACGGGTCATCGCCCACCCGTCACGCCGGCCCGGTGGCCCGGATCAGCGGCAGTCGCTCGGGAGGCAGGTGGTCGTCGAGATCGGCCAGCAGGTCCGATCGCCTGGCGCGGTACGCGGGGTCGTCCCAGCGGTTGACGCGCTGGAGGGGGTCCTCGGCAAGGTCGTACAGCTCGCCCTCCTGGCCGTCGTAGCTCGGCACCTGGCAACCCCGGGACCAGATCGGCCACTGCCACCGAAAGCGACCGCCGCCGCCCGGCGCGGTGGCGCCGTACCGGGTGGCGGTGAGCCCGTCCCGGTGGATGGACTGCAGGTGCATCCCCACCTTGGCGAACTGGCTGTCCCAGGTGGTGAGGACGCGTTCTCGGCCGGAACCGGGCGCCGTCGGGAGCGGCTCGCCCTGCATGGCGTCGGGGACGTCCACGCCGGCGATCGAGCAGATGGTCGGCGCGAGATCGACCAGCCCCACCGGCTCAGGCACGACGGTGCCCCCGATCCCCTCCCGTGCCGCCGGCCGCCACAGCAGCGACACCCGCATCAGCGCGTCGACGTGGTACGGGCCCTTGAACACGAGGCCGTAGTCGCCGCCGAGGTCCCCGTGGTCCGAGGTGAAGATCACGTCGGTGTCGTCGCGGAGCCCGAGGCGGTCCAGTTCGGCGAGGACCCGGCCGACGGCGTCGTCGATCAGCTCGTTCTCCACCGCGATCATCGCCGTCATCTCACGGATCTGGTCGTCGGTGAGCGCCGCGGGAACGACCGTCGTGGGCCCGCCTTCCGGGTTGGTGAAGGTGCCCCGACGCCAGCCCAGCCAGTGGGCAGGACGGCCCCGGAGCACGTCCTCAGCCGCGTCGCCGCTGAGGTGGTTCGCCGGGAGGGGGACGTCGCGCCAGTCGATGCGGCGGCGCACCTCGTCGGCCGGCGGGTCGAAGGGGTGGTGAGGGTCGGGGAACGAGAGCCAGCAGAACCAGGGCGCGGTCCCTTGCCGTGCGATCCAGTCGACCGCCCGATCGGCGGTCCAGTCCGTGTGGTACAGCTCGCGGGGGATGGGGTTGTGGTGCACCTCGGGGGCCCCGGTGTCACCGCCGCCCTCACCGGTGAGCACGGTGGCGAACCCGGCGACGGCCTCGGGATGGTGCTCGTAGAGCCAGTCGCTGTAGTGGAACGGCAACGCCGGCCCGTGCCCGGCGAGCTCCACGTGCTCGAACCCGTACCAGGGCCCCGCCTGCCCCATCGAGGCCAGGTGGTTCTCGCTGAAGCGCTGGAGGGGATCGAAGTGCGGCTCGAGATGGGCCTTGCCCACCAGGGCGGTGCGGTAGCCGGCCCCGCGGAGGACCTCGGCGACGCTGAGCGCGTCGTGGGGCAGGGCCATGCCGTTGGCCCGGACGCCGTGGGTGTAGGGGTGCTGGCCGCTCAGGATCGTCGAACGCGAGGGCATGCACACCACGCTCTGCACGTTGCACCGCGAGTAGTCGATGCCCTCGGCCGCGAGGGCATCGAGGTTGGGTGTACGGGCGACCTGCCCGCCGTGGACTCCGAGCGCGTCGAAGCGCTGCTGGTCCACGGTCACGAGCAGGACGTTCCGGCGACGAGCGCCGGAGGCGCCGGGTCCCGACTCGCCGGCGCTCCACGCGGGGCCCTGCGAGGCCACCGGCGTCGCTCCGCGACCCAGCTTGGCGCGCAGCCGACCCTCGACCTGCCGCGCCTTGAACACGGCCCGGGCCAGGTCGCCGGCGTGGCTCCCCACGCGATGCGCGACTCCTTCCGGAATCTCCATGAACCCACCCCTTCTCCCATGTCTCCGACGGAGACACGACAACGCCGGACGCCGATGCTACGCCCGGCCTCACCGCCGCGCGGGCCCTGGAACGGCGAGGAGCACACGCCGATTACCGTCGCCGTCGTGCGCAACCCTCACGCCGGCCTGCCCTTCACCGCCGAGGACGTGAGCGACGACGAGCTCGCCGCGCTCCTCGAGGACGTCTCGGTCCCGACCCTGCTGCTCTCGTGCCTGCACATGAGCGGCGACGCCTCGATCCTCGACGGGCCACTGCGCCCTCAGGGCCTCTTCCTCAACGAGTACCAGGGCTACATGAGCGACGAGGACCAGGCCGCGGCCCGGGCCCTCGCCCTCGACATCATCAAGGACTGGCGCGACCGGGGCTGCCCCGAGCCCGAGCCGCTCGACCGTGACCTGATCCACCGGATGATGGATTGGCTGGTCTGCGAGAAGGTCCCCGACGAGTACGTCGAGATGCTCCTCGAGGAGATGGAGCTCGACGGCGACGACGCCCGCGCCGTCGAGCCCCCCGACCCCGAGGCCGCGGCCGCCCTCCCCGTGGTGATCATCGGCTGCGGCATGTCCGGCCTGCTGGCCGCCATCCGCCTCCAGGAGGCGGGCTTCCCGTACGTCGTGGTCGAGAAGAACGAGGGCGTGGGCGGCACCTGGTGGGAGAACCGCTACCCCGGCGCCCGGGTCGACGTCGGCAACCACTTCTACTGCTACAGCTTCGAGCCCGCCGACCACTGGACCGAGTTCTTCGCCCAGCAGCCCGAACTGCAGGCCTACTTCCAGCGGGTCATGGAGCGCCACGGCGTCGACCAGCACGTGCGCTGGGGCACCGAGGTCACGGGCGCCACCTGGGACGACGACACCGCCACCTGGTCGGTTGCCCTCGACTCCGGCGAGACCCTCACCGCCCGCGCCGTGATCAGTGCGGTGGGCCAGCTCAACCGGCCCTTCCTGCCCGACGTGCCCGGCACCTTCGACGGCCCCTCGTTCCACACCGCCCGCTGGGACGACTCGGTCGACCTCACCGGCAAGCGGGTGGTGGTGGTCGGCGCCGGTGCCACCGGCTTCCAGCTCGTGCCCGCCATCGCCGACCAGGTCGGCCACCTCACGGTCATCCAACGCACCGCCCAGTGGATGTTCCCCAACCCGAACTACCACGAGCCCGCCGGCCCCGGCGTGCAGTGGGCCGTGCGCCACCTGCCCTTCTACGGGCGCTGGTTCCGCTTCCTCATCTTCTGGCCGGGCTGCGACAAGGGCCTGCTCACCGCGCAGGTCGACCCCACCTGGGAGCACCAGGAGACCGCGGTGAGCGAGATCAACGACCTCACCCGGGTGATGTTCACCGACTGGATCACGAGCCAGGTTGAGGGCCGCCCCGACCTCGTCGAGAAGTGCGTGCCCGACTACCCGCCGACCGGCAAGCGCACCCTCCAGGACAACGGCAGCTGGCTCAAGGCCCTCTGCAAGCCGAACGTCGAGCTGGTGCGGGCCGGGGTCGACCACCTCGAGGCCGACGGCATCGTCGACCGCGACGGGGTCAAGCACGAGGCCGACGTCATCGTCTGGGCCACCGGCTTCCGGGCCAACGACCTGCTCCTGCCGATGCACATCGTCGGGCGGGGCGGCGCCGACCTCCGCGAGCGCTGGGGCATCCGCCCACGGGCCTACCTCGGGATGACCGTGCCCGACTTCCCCAACTTCTTCATGCTCTACGGGCCCGGCACCAACCTGGCCAGCGGCGGCAGCCTGATCTTCCACTCCGAGTGCGAGGTCCGCTACATCGTCCAGTGCCTCGAGGCCCTCGCCGACCGGGGTCTCGCCGCCCTGGAGCCCCGCCAGGACAAGTACGACGAGTGGTACGAGCGCTGCCAAGCCGAGCTGAAGATGACCGTGTGGGCGTCGCCGCACATCGAACACAACTTCTACAAGAACGCCGAGGGCGAGGTGCACGGCCTCAGCCCCTGGCGCCTCGTCGACTTCTGGCGCTGGACCCGCGAACCCGACCTCGACGACTTCGTCCTCACCCAACCCTGAGCGGGGTAGAACGGGGCATGGAGCCGCCCGAGTCCACCCGAGACAAGCGGCCCTTCAGCGACGAGCTCGAGGCGTGGCTCGAGGGCGACGGGTCGAAGTCCATCGGCGAGCTGGACGACACCTTCGGCGAGCGCAGCTTCGCCGTCGTGATCCTGCTGTTGATGTTCCTGCCCGCCGTACCGATCCCCACCGGCGGCATCACCCACGTCTTCGAGGCCATCACCGTCGTGATCGCCGCGCAGCTCGTGCTCGGCCGGCGCACCCTCTGGCTCCCGCAGAAGTGGAAGGACCGTGAGCTCGGGGCGATGACCACCGAGAAAGCGCTGCCCTGGATGATGCGGCGGGTCCGGTGGTTCGAGAAGTTCTCCCGAGCACGGGGCGACGGCCTGTTCGACCGCATCTGGTTCCGGCGGGGCCTCGGGCTGGTGTGGATCGCCTTCGCCGTCGGCGCCGCGGTCGCCCCACCGTTCTCGGGCCTCGACACCCTCCCCGCCATGGGGGCGGTCGGCGTCGCGCTCGGGGTGATCCTCGGCGACGTCGTCGTCCTCGGCATCGGCATCGTGATCGGCATCGGCGGCATCACCCTCATGGTCACCATCGGCGCCGCCATCGCCCGGTTCTTCCAGTCCCTGTTCTGAGCAACCCGCTCGTTCTGGGCAGACTGCGGTGATGGACACGCCGGCGGCTCCCGTCCACGGCACCGTCGGCCCCGGGTTCGAACCCGTCCGTGACGCCTTCGCCGCCAACTTCGCCGAGCGCGGGGAGGTCGGTGCCGCCGTCAGCGTGCGGGTCCGGGGCGAAGTGGTGGTCGACCTGTGGGGTGGGTGGGCCGACGAGGCCCGCACCCGGCCGTGGCGGGCCGACACGCTGGTCGACGTCTACTCCGTGGGCAAGGCCATCGTCGCCGCGCTCGTGCTCCAGCTGGTCGACGAGGGGCACCTCGGGCTGGACACGCCGGTGGCCGAGGTCTGGCCCGAGTTCGCCGCCGGCGGAAAGGCCGGCGCCACCGTCGCCCACGCGCTGTCCCACCAGGCCGGCGTCCCCGCCATCCGCGAGCCACTCACCAACGAGGACCTGGCGGACTGGGACCGCATGGCCGCGGCGGTGGCCGCGACCGACGCCTGGTTCGCGCCGGGCAGCCGACTGATCTACCACACCAACACCTACGGCCATCTGGTGGGCGAGCTGGTGCACCGGGTGACGGGCCAGCTGCCGGGCCAGCGCCTCCGGACGGTGGTCGACGACCGGGGCCACGACCGCCCCGTCGACTACTGGATCGGTGTGCCTGACGCCGAGCAGCCCCGCTGCGCCGACGTGGTGTGGGCGCCCTCGGGAGCGACCGGCCAGGCGCTCTCTGCCGACGTCGTCCCTGAGCAGCTGGAGGGCGACGCCCGCCTGCTCTGGCTGGCCTACTTCAACCCACCCGGGTACTCGTCGGTCGGCGTGGTCAACACGAGTGCTTGGCGCAGCGCCCAGGTGCCGTCGACCAACGCCCACGCGTCCGCCCGCGGCGTCTGCGACCTGTACGCCGCGCTCCTCGGCGACCTCGGGCCGGCGCCGCTGGTGTCAGCCGACCTGCTGGCCGACGCCACCCGTCCGTGGGTCACCGGGCCCTGTCCCGTCCTCGGCGAGGAGGGCACCTTCGGCCTCGGCTTCGTGCCCACCAACCCGAGGCGCTCGTTCTCGCCGAACCCCCGCAGCTTCGGTCACTTCGGCACCGGCGGCGCGGTGGGCTGCGCCGACCCCGACGCCGGCGTGGCCTTCGGCTACGTGATGAACCACGTCATCCCCCGCTGGCAGAGCAGCCGAAACCGCGCCCTCCTCGACACCCTCTTCGCCTGCCTCTGAGGGAGCGGGGGACGACGGGCGCTCAGCGGCCGGCGTCGGCGCGGCGGAGGCGGTCGCTGAGGGTGCTGGTGACGTGGCGCACCACGAGGGGGTGGCGCACGAAGGCCCGGTAGCTCTCGGGCCCGGCCACCAGCACGTGGAGGGCGGTCGCCGCGGTGACGGTGGTGTCGTGGGGCACCTGCTCGCGCACGGCCACGTCCCCGACCACCTCGCCGGGGCCGACCGTGCCGAGCACCCGGCCGGCGGCGGTCACCGTCGCGGTGCCCGAGAGGACGAGCACCACCTCGTGGCACAGGTCGCCCTCGGCCACGAGCACGGCGCCGGCCGGGACGTGGAGGTCGTCCACCAGCGGGGCCACCGACGCGAGGTCTCGCGGGCGCACCGCGGCCAGGCTCGGCAGGCGCCGGAGCAGCGCCACCTTGGGATCGAGGGTCTTCATGCGACCGCCTCCCCCTTGATGCCGACCACGAGGCAGGTCGTGGTGGCGGTGGGTGGGATCCGTAGTGGGTTCATAAACGGAACGTAGTACGTTTTGAAACCGAACTCACTATGACTAGGGTCACACCATGCGTTGGAGCGAGATCGGCGAGCAGGCCTGCCCCGTGGCGAAGTCCCTGTCCGTGCTGGGCGACCGGTGGACCATGCTCGTGCTGCGCGAGGCCTTCTGGCGGGTCCGGCGCTTCGAGCAGTTCCAGGAGCGCACCGGTGCACCCCGTCCTGTGCTGGCCGAGCGCCTGAAGATGCTGGTGGACGAGGGCGTGCTCGAGCGCCGGCCGTACTCCGAGCGCCCCGTGCGCTACGAGTACCGCCTCACCGAGAAGGGCCTCGACCTCTACCCCGTTGTGATCTCCCTGCTCGAGTGGGGCGAGCGGTGGATGACCGACCCCGCCGACCCGCCCGTGGTCGAGCTGCGCCACCGCACCTGCGGGCACGTCACCCACCCCCAGCTGGCGTGCCCCGAGTGCGGCGAGCTGCTCACGGCCCGGGACGTCGAGGCCGTCGACCGCCGCCCGGACGTGCCCGCCCTCACCGCCTGACGCGCGAGCGCCCCAGCCGCTCCGTCGGCGCGGGCACACTGGCCCCATGGCTGCTGAAGAGATCGACGCCTACCTGGCGGACGTCCCCGAGCCTGGCCGCGCCACGCTCGAAGAGGTGCGCCGGCGCATCCTCGCCGTCGTGCCCGACGCGGAGCAGTGCATCTCGTACCAGATGCCGGCGTTCCGGGTGCCCGGCCCGAAGAAGGGCAAGGGCAAGGTCGTGGCCGGGTTCGCCGCGTTCACGAAGCACCTGAGCTTCCTGCCCCACAGCGGCACCATCCTGCCGGCACTCGACGACGAGCTCGCCGGATACGAACGCACCAAGAGCTCGCTGCACTTCGCTTCCGACGAGCCCCTGCCGGCGGACCTCGTCGCCACCCTGGTGCGCGCCCGCCTCCAGGAGATCGAGTCCACCGGCCACTGAGCCCTTGCATGCGGCCATGCCCAGGCTCGCCGAAGCCGGCGAGGGTCCCGCTGGCCAAGCCCGACGGTGTCGAGCGCGAGGTCGCGAGCCCGACGGTGGCGTCACGCTGGCCCCGCTTCGACAGGGCCACCACCCGCGCTACGACCCATCGCCGTAGCGGCCCACCAGCTCGCGCCCGATCTCGGCAAGGCGCTGGCGCAGCTCGTCGGGGGCGGTGATCTCGAGGGCGGCGCCGAAGCCCGCCAGCTCGCCGGCGAGCGCCCGGAGGCCGTGGCCGCGCACCTCGACCTCGATGCGGCCGTCGGGGGCCGGGCCGCCGACGGTGAGGCGCCGGCCCAGGACCCACTGCGCCAGCGGCACCACCTCGACGGTCGCCCGGGCGTGGGCGACCGCCGGCAGGCGCAGGTCCTCCACCCGGTCACGCACGGCCGCCCAGGCCTCGGCGAGGTCGAAGTCCGGCGGCCGCTCGACGGCGCCGCCGGTCCGCCGCACCGAGCGGATGCGGTCCACCCGGAAGGTGCGCTGGCCGTCGGCGGTGGCGGCCACCAGATACCAGCGGTCGCCCTTCGAGGCCACGCCGAGGGGCGACACCTCGCGGAGGCTCGGTGCGCCGGTGCGGTCCGTGTAGGCGATCTCGACCGCAGCGGCGTCGATCACCGCCTGCTGGACCTCGGCGAGCATCGGCGGGTCGGCCGCCCCGCCCTGGGTCCGGTCGCCCCACCCCACGGGGTCGACCACGAGCGATCCCGCGGCCGCCTCGGCCCGGTCGCGCAGGGGCTCGGGCAGCGCCCGCACCAGCTTGCGCAGCGCGGCCCGGACCTCAGGCGAGGCGGAGCTCGGGCCGGCGACGAGGAACAGGGCGCGGACCTCGGGCGCCGAGAGGCCCGACAGGTCGAGCGACCCGCCGCCGGCCAGGCGCCACCCGCCGCCCCGGCCCGCCACCGAGTACACGGGGATGCCGGCCATGCCGAGGGCCTCCAGGTCGCGGCGGGCCGTGCGCTCGGACACCTCGAGCTCGGCCGCCACCTCGGAGGCGGTGACCTGCCCCTGGCGTTGGAGCATCAGGAGGACGGCCACGAGGCGGTCGGCGCGCACGCGAGGATCTTCTCACCCAAAGTGGACATGAGGTGGCCAGTTCACTTCGCGAAGGTGCCCCCATGACCATCACCGAGACCACCCCGTCCCTCCCCTTCGCCGCCGACGACCCCCGCGGCGTGTTCCTCCGAGCGTGGGCCGTCGCCACCGACGTCGCCTCGTCGGTCGGGCCCGACCGGGTCGGCGACCCCTCGCCGTGCGACGAGTTCGACGCCGCCGCCGTGCGCGCCCACCTGCTCAGCGTGGGCCACCGCGTCGCCGTCCTCGGCCGGGGGGACGATCCCTGGGCCGTGGGTGACGAGGTCGACGCGGTGCCCGGCGACGACTGGGGCGCCGCCTTCCGCGCCGCGGCGGAGGAGATCACCGCCGCGTGGGCCGACGACGCCACCCTCGAGCGCATCATCACCCTCCCGTGGATGGAGGCGCCGGGCGCGGCCACCCTGGCGATGTACACCAGCGAGACCGTCGTCCACACCTGGGACCTCGCCCGAGCCACCGGCCAGTCCCCCACCTGGGACGACGACGTGGTGGCCACCGGGTTCGCCGCCCTCCAGATCGGGCTGCCCGACGAGGGCCGCATCGAGGCCTTCGAGGCCGCCCGGGCCAACATGCCCGAGGGCGCCGAGGACTTCGTCTACCCCTTCGCCGCCGCCGTGGCGGTGGACGACGACGCCAGCGGCATCGACCGCCTCGTGGCCTGGAGCGGCCGCGACCCGCGCTGGACGGCCTGACCGCGGCCCCTCCGCAGCGCACCGCGGGTGGCGCCGGCCTCCGGGCCGGCGCCGCCGGTGCGCCTAGGCGGGCTGCATCCGGTTGAGGCGCCCGAACACCTCCGGACCGAGCGCGAGGCCCTGGTCGGCACGGAGCGCCGGCGCGATCTTCACGTCGAACACGTCGTTCCACTCGAACTCGAGCTCCATGATGGCGCCGGGGTCGTCGGTGGAGAAGAGCACCACGACGTGGGGGGCGTCGGTCATGGGCCACCACTCGGCGGTCACGTCGAGGCCCGCCGGGTACTCCCAGGTCGCACGACGCAGCAGCGCCGCATCGCGCTCGGCGCCGGTGGTGGTGTCTCGGAAGGTGAGCAGGGCGACGTAGTCCATGAGGTTCCCCCTCGGTCGTGGTGGACGGTCGTCGTTGGTTCGCCCCCCGCCCCCGTCCCGGATCACGCCCGCACCGGCGGGCAGCGAGCCCGGGCCGGTGCGGTAGACCTGAGGGGTGCGCCGCGGTGACATCGACCGGGTCACGGCCGAGGACGTCGTCAACCTGGCCACTGACGTCGGCCCGATGCCGATGCAGGTCGGGGTCGTGCTGGTGCTCGAGCCGACACCCGGCCTCGATCCGGCCGAGGTCCGCCGTCAGCTCGCCGAACGGGTCCGGGCGGTCCCCCGCCTGCGGCGCGTGCTGCGCTCGACCCCACCGGGCTGCGGGCGGCCGGTCTGGGTCGACGACCCGGCCTTCGCCATCGACAGTCAGGTCGCCGTGGTGCCGTGCCCGGCGCCGGGTGACGAAGGCGCGCTCCTCGCGGTGGCGGCGACCGCGGTCACCACCCCGCTGCCCCGGGACCGCCCGCTGTGGCAGATCACCATCGTCACCGACCCGGCCGGCGGCGCCGCCGCCGCGCTGATCGTGGTCTTTCACCACGTGCTGGCCGACGGCATCGGGGGGCTGGCCGTCCTCGCCCACCTCGTCGACGGCGCCCCGGTCGTGGCCCCCACCCCCGGGTTCCCCGAGGCGGCCCCCTCCACGGGGGCACTGGCGGCGGAAGCTTGGCGAGGACGGGCGCGAGCCGTCGGCGGCCTCGGCCGGTCGGTGCGACGCCTGTGGGAGGCGGTGGCCCAGCTCCGCGGGGCGGGCGGCGGCGCCCGACCGGCGCCGTCGTCGCTCAACGCGCCGACCGGAGCGCACCGGGCCTTCCGCATCGCCCGCTCGCCCGTCGCCGACCTGCGCCGCGTCGCCCACGCCCACGACGCCACCATCAACGACGTCGTGCTCACCGCCGTCGCCGGCGCCCTCCACGACCTCGTGCACGCCCGGGGCGAGCACGTCGAGCGCTTCGTGCTCTCGGTCCCGATGTCCTCGCGCACCGAGGCGTCGGCCGACGCGCTGGGCAACGAGGTCGGGGTCGTCCCCCTCGAGCTCCCCGGCGCCGGCCCCTGGCCCGAGCGCCTCGCCGAGATCGCGTCGGCCACCCGCGCCGCGAAGGCCAGGCCCCGCGCCGCCACGGGCGCAGTCATCAACCCGATGTTCCGCACGCTGGCCGCCCTGCGGCTGTTCCGGCGCTTCATCGACCGCCAGCACCTGGTCCACACGTTCACCACGAACGTCCACGGCCCGGACGAACCGCTGCGCTTCCTCGACGCACCCATCACCGACGCCCTCGCCCTCGCAGTGGTCACCGGCAACGTGACCGTGTCCTTCGCCGCCCTCTCCTACGCCGGCATGCTGGCCGTGACGGTCGTCGCCGATCCCGACGCCTGCCCGGATCTCGACGGCCTCGGTCGTCTGCTGCAGCAGCACCTCGACGAGATCACCGGAGACCCGCCGACCGCGTGAGACCCGGCCCACCGGCGAGGCTCGGCCGACCGCGGCGGGTCGCGTTCGCGTCTCGTCCCTCAGGCACCCGCGCGGCGAGACCCGCCTGCGCCACGATGAGGCATGGCCGACGACAGAAACGACGCTCTCGCCCGTCCGATCTCCTTCGCGGCCCGCCACGGCGCCGGCCACGAACGTGCCCTCGTGCTCGGCGCCGGCGGCCTGTGGTTCGTGGCGTGGCAGGTCGCCTACCTCGATGGCCTCATGAAGCGGGGCGTGCCCATCGAGTCGGCCGACCTGGTGGTCGGCACCTCGGCGGGCTCGCTCGTGGCATCGATCGTCAGCGCCGGCCGGCTGAAGCGGGTGGCCGGCCAGGTCGAGTTCCTCGCCCGGGTCCCGGCGCTGCTCGGGGTGCTGTCCGGTGACGGCGAGTTGCAGCCCAGCCAGCAGCGAGCGGTCGATCTCTTCGGAACCGCCACCGACGCCGAGCCCGACACCATCCGCCACATCGGCCACGCGGCACTCGCCGCGCAGACGCCGCCGCCGGACCGCCTGCGCCGGAGCGTGGCCGCGGTCCTGGCCATCCGTCGTTGGCCGAAGGCACTGCACACGACCGCGGTGGACGCCTTCACCGGGGAGCGGCTGGTGGTGACCGCCGACTCGGGCATCTCCGTCGCCCGCGCCGCGGCGGCCAGCAGTTCGGTGCCGGGGATCTTCGCCCCCCAACCCCTGCACGACCGCCGGGCCATGGACGGCGGCGTCAGCGGCACCGGCACCCATTCGGATCTCGCCGCCGGCGCCGGTCGCGCCCTTGTCCTGTCGCTCGGGGCAAACGCCCCGTCGACCGACGCCGGCATGACCACCGCTCCGGGCAGCCGCGAGCGCGAGCTCGAGGCCCTGCGAGCGTCGGGCACGCCGGCGTTGCTGCGGGGACCCGACTCCTACGACCTCACGGCGTTGATGGACCCGAAGCAGGTCGCCGCCGCCTTCGAGGCCGGCGACGCTCGTGCCGAGAGGGACGCCGCCGAGGTCGCCGACCACTGGGGCTGACGCCCGCGCGAGTTGGCAGCGTCAGAGCTTGAGGTCGTTGACGTCGCCCTGAGGCTCCACGACGGCGAGCGCACCGACCCAGGCGTCGTCGGCGACGGCCGCCACCACGTCGGGCGCGGTCGAACGGGCGTAACCCCGGGCACCGTCGTCGCGCTCGCAGATCGCGACCGCCCAGGGATCGACCCCCGGGTCGTGCACCACGCTGGCGGCCAGGACCCGAACGGGCCCGCTGAGGGCGGGCACGACGGGCCGGTCGCTCGATCCTGCGCCGCCGCTTGGCTCGCTCCACCACTGGGGGCCGTGATCGGCCGGGTGGTGGAGTGTGCCCGGCTCGGTGGACCACACCGCGGCCACGTGCTTGGTCATGTGCATGCCGACCCCCGTCACCATGCCGGTCCCCCCTGCGGCGCGAAGCCGCTCCGTGACGTGGGAGATCGCGTGGCTCATGTAGTTGCTGCTCGGGCCGCCGTGGTATGCGAGCCCCCCGGTCACGGTGAGCGGACGAGGGTCCTCGGGCGAGAGTCCGAGCGCGTCCGTGGCGAAGGACACGGCCGACGGGAAGCAGCTGTAGAGGTCGAACACGTCGATGTCCTCGACGGCCAGCCCGGCCATCTCGAGTGCCTGGCCCTGGGCGTCGACCATCGCGGGCGAGCGTCCCAGCTCGCGCCGAGCCGCCAGATGCACCGCGTCGCGCGCGAAGCCCCACCCCCGGAGGTAGAGCCGGCGCTCGGGCGGGACCCCCCACTCGTCGGCGACGGCATGGGTGACCAGCAGGTTGGCGGCGGCCATGTCGACATCGAGGAACGAGGTCATCCGCTTCGTGTACGGCGTGGCGATCATGCGGTTGTCGGCGGCCACGGTGGTCAGCTCGGACCCCGTTCGCCGTTCGGTGAACCAGGCGTCGGGGTTGTTCGACGCCACCTCGTTCAGGTGGTCCAGGACGGAGGCGGTGTGCGCCCGGTCCTCGGCGGTCGCGCCCCGCTCGCCCCACCGGGCCTGGTCGAGGAGGGCGAAGGTGAGGTACGCCTGGAGCACCCCGTGGGACAGCTCGGTGGGCAGGTACCACTGGTCGAGGTCGACGGGGAACAGCGGAGGGGACGGGTGGGGGTGGGACCAGGGCGGGGGCGCACCGGCCCGGTCGTACACCTTGCGGGCCGCCAGCGCCTCGGCCCCCACGACCAGCGCCACTGTCGCTTCACCGCGCAGCATTCGGGCGGCGGCCGCGTCGAGGAGCCGTTGCGGCGACGTGCCCGCCAGGATGGACTCCTGGACCGGCACACCCGGGCGCAGGCCGAGGCGCTCGGCGAGGCGGACGCCCGGGTCGTCGTACGCCCAGGACTGGCAGTGCACCAGACCGACGTGGTCGACGGCGTCCAGGTCCACCGTGGCGGACGATCGCGCGCCGTCGGCCGCATCGACAAGCGCCGCTCGGGCGAGCTGGGCCCACTGCTCGAGGGGTTCAGGGGTGGTCTCGTCCTGGCGCCAGGTGCGCCGCGCCGTGCCGACGAGGCAGGGACTTCGGGGATCGGTGCTGCGCGACGACATGAGTGCTCCTGGACTCGGGATAAACCGAATCATAACTCACGTGTTCGGTTTCGTCTAAATGCCCCTGATCCCGTGCGCCTCCCGACCAGGCGGCCCTCGGTGAACAGTGTTAATCTGCAGGACGCCGAACCGCACAGATCACTTGGAGCCCTCCGATGACCGCTCGACGCCGCATCCGCCTCACCGCCACCGCCGCCCTCCTGGCCCTGTTGGCCACGCTGTCGTTCACGGGCCTGAGCGCCTCGCCCGCATCAGCCGCGACCACGGTGAAGGTCACCAACAACACCGCCATCCGCTGCGGGTTCGGCACCTACTCGGCGCCCACCGACTGGTACTTCCCCACCAGCGGCACCCCCAACGGTCTGGTCTGGCTCCAGCACGGCTTCACCGAGAACAAGGGACACTGGGCCTCCTACGCCCCAGCGCTGGCGGCGAACGGCTACGTGGTGATGGCCACCACGCTGCCCACCGCCAACCTGTTCGGCTGCACGGTCCAGAACATCGGCAACAACACGGCGTTCCTCGACAACATCGCCAGCCTGTTCGGCTCGGCTGCCGGCGGCTCCGGCGCGATCGTCAGCGGGTTCAACGACGCGGCCAACCGTGCCGGTCGCAGCGGCCTTGCCCTTCCGACCCGTTGGGCCTTCGTCGGCCACTCCGCTGGCGGCGAAGCCGTCACCTACGTGGCCAACCGGGTGCGCACCAACCACGCGTCGGCCTTCGCCCGGTTGCGCGGCATGGTGCTCGAGGACCCCGTCAACTCGTTCATCGGCGCCAACCTGGCCAACGGTCTCACCGGCTTGAACACCAGCTCGCTCCCCATCCTCACGCTCGCCTCACCGCCGTACTCCTGCAACAACAACCAGGCCGGCGTGAACCTCGTCACCCAGAGGCTCACGACCCGCTCGTTCCACGGTGCGGTGGTCAACAGCGGCACCCACGTCGACGTGTTCGGCTCCGCCGCCGGCCCCCTGCTCACCGCCACGTGCGGCACGCCGCAGGCCAAGAACGTGAGCGCAGTCCAGACCCTCACGAGCGCATGGTTGGCCGACCAGCTGGCCGGCACCACGACGCCGGCGTTCTACCCCGGCGGCGCCACCTACAACGGGCTCGTGAACGCCGGCACCATCTCGACGCTGCCGTAATCGGGCCGGCGGGGCAGGCCGGGTCATCGGAGGCTGTCAGAGGCCAGCAGTCAAGATCGGAACCACTCAGCTCCTCTCGGACGAACTCACGGTGCGAGCGGTGGTCGACGAGGTCGCCCTGGCCCCTCTCGAGTCTGCGTTCGCGAAGTGGTGTCACCCTCCCCGGGGAACGCCGCAGCGAACTCGGCGCCGGTCATCACCATCGGCAGTTCGCCGACGTGCGCAGGGTGGAAGACGGAGTATGACCAACCTGTTGGCACCTCCTTCAAGTGCGACAAGTACGTCATACGTCGATCAGTACGCCAACGGGATCTTGATCCGGGGCACAGCGAACCAAGGGGTGCCGGCGTCCGCCGGTCGGGTGCTAGAACACGTTCCATGAGCGATGACGCCTCGGGGGACGGCGGCGCCGAGCCCTCCTTCGCCGAGCGGCTGGCCGCCCTGATCGGCATGCCGGTCGGGTCGCACCAGCCCTCGGTCGGGCCCGACCCCGTGAACCAGCCGATGATGCGCCATTGGGCGGCGGCGTTCGAGGACCACAACCCGGTCTACGTCGACCCCGAGTTCGCCGCCGGCACCCGCTTCGGTGGTGTCGTGGCGCCGCCGCTGATGCTCCAGACGTGGACCATGGCCACCCCCAAGATCACCGGCATCGGCGATCGGGGCGGGTCGCCCGTCGAGCGCGACGACGGTGGCCCCCTGGCGGTGTTCGACGACGCCGGCTTCACGGCCACCCTCGCCTCGAACTCCGAGTTCGAGATCGTCCGCTACCTGCGCCCCGGCGACACCGTCTCGGCCGAGACCGTGGTCGAGTCCATCTCCGACGAGAAGCAGACCCGCATCGGCACCGGCCACTTCGTCACGTGGGCGACGACCTACCGCGACCAGGACGGCGAGGTCGTCGGCCGCCAGCGCTTCCGCATCTTGAAGTTCCGCCCCGGGTCGGCGTCGTGAGCAGCCGCCTCGCCCCCACGGTGACACCCGACACCCAGTTCTTCTGGGACGGGGTGAAGGAGCACAAGCTGCTGATCCAGCGCTGTGCCGCCTGCGGCGCCCTGCGCCACCCGCCCCGCCCGATGTGCCCCCGGTGCAACTCGCTCGAGTGGGACACGCTCGAGTCGTCCGGCCGCGGCGAGGTCTTCAGCTTCGTGCTGCCGCAGCACCCGCCGCTCCCGTGGTTCGAGCCGGGCTACGTCGTCGCCCTCGTCGAGCTGGAGGAGGGGACCCGCCTGGTGTCCAACCTCGTCGGCATCGACGGCGCCGCCGTCGAGATCGGCATGGCCGTCGAGGTGATCTACGAGTCCTTCGATGACGGGCTCGTGCTGCCCCTGTTCCGCCCTTCCCCCGCCGAGGAGACCTCGTGACCCGCGAACCGACCGAGACCCTCGTCTTCGAGGACGTCGCCGTCGGCGACGAGGTCACCGCGATGGCGATCGAGGTGGACGCCACCCGCATCGTCGCCGGCGCCATCGCCACCCGGGACTTCATGCCCGTGCACCACGACCGCAACTACGCGAACGCCCAGGGTGCCCCGGACATCTTCATGAACATCCTCTCGGACACCGGCTACTGCAGCCGCTTCCTCACCGACTGGGCGGGGCCCGAGGCCATGGTCAAGCAGCTGTCGATCCGCCTCGGGGTGCCCGTCTTCCCGGGCCACACCCTCACCTACGAAGGCACGGTCGTGGGCACCAGGGTCGAGGACGGCGCCGGCCTCGTCGACATCGAGTTCCGGGCTGCGGGCGACCTCGGCGACCACGTCAGCGGCACCGCCGTGGTGGACCTCCCCCGCCGCGACGCCGACGCCGACCCCGGCGGCGAAGGCACCCCGTGAGCACAGCGCCCGAGCGCCTCGGCTGGCTCAAGGACCGCACCGCCATCGCCGGCGTCGGCCAGACCGAGTTCTCCAAGGAGTCGGGTCGCAGCGAGCTGCAGCTGGCGTGCGAGTCGGTCAAGGCCGCCCTCGACGACTGCGGCCTCAGGCCCGCCGATGTCGACGGGCTCATCACCTTCACCATGGACACCAGCGACGAGACCGAGGTGGCCCGCAACCTGGGCATCCCCGCGCTGTCGGTGTTCACCCACGTGCCCTACGGCGGGGGCGCCGCCTGCGGCACCGTCCTGCAGGCCGCGCTGGCCGTGGCCACCGGCACCGCCGAGGTCGTGGTCTGCTACCGGGCCTTCAACGAACGCTCGGGCATGCGCTTCGGCGGCGCCGCCGGCCTGGGCGGTGGGGGCCTCCCCCCATGGCTGTCCTGGTACGCGCCGTTCGGGCTGATGACCCCGGCGTCCTGGGTGGCGCTCCATGCCCGGCGCTACATGCACCGCTACGGCGTGACCAACGCCGACTTCGGCGTGATCTCCGTGGTCGACCGCCTGCATGCCGCCACCAACCCCGACGCCTGGTTCTACGAGAAGCCCATCACCATCGAGGAGCACCAGGCCTCGCGCTGGATCATCGAGCCGGTGCTGCGCCTGCTCGACTGCTGCCAGGAGAGCGACGGCGGCGTGGCCCTCGTCATCACCTCGGCCGAGCGGGCCCGCGACCTGAAGCAGCGGCCGGCGCTCATCACCGCCGCCGTCCAGGGCGCCGCCTACGACACCGAGACCACCACCGCCTACTACCGCGACGACCTCACCGGCCTGCCCGACATGGCCGTCGCCGCCGACCGGCTGTGGCGGGCGTCGGGCCTCACCGCCGCCGACATCTCCACCGCGTTCCTCTACGACCACTTCACGCCGCTGGTCTTCATGCAGTTGGAGGAGCTCGGGTTCTGCGGCCCCGGCGAGGCCAAGGACTTCGCCACCGTCGAGAACCTGACCGTCGGCGGGCGGCTGCCCCTCAACACCAACGGCGGCCTCCTCGGGGAGGCCTACATCCACGGCATGAACGGCATCGTCGAGAGCGTCCGCCAGATCCGCGGCACCTCCCCCAACCAGGTGCCCGACGTCGAGCACGTCCTCGTCACGGCCGGCACCGGCGTCCCCACCAGCGCCCTCATCCTCGGCCAGCCGTAGGGGCCACGGCCGGCGGACCGGCGTCGTCAGCCGAGGGCGGCGGCCCGGCGGTCGAGGAGGCGGCGCTCGGCCTCGGTCGGCGCCGCATCGATGGCGAGGTCGAGGGCGGCCCGGGCCTCGTCGGTGCGCTGGAGGCGGCGGAACATCTCGGCCCGGGCGGCGTGCCAGAGGTACGAGCGGGCGGCGAGGTCGACCTCGTCGAGGGCGGCCAGACCGGCCGCGGGCCCGTCGACCTCCGCCCGTGCCACGGCGGCGTTCAGCTGCACGACCGGGTTGGGGTACACCTCGGCGAGCAGCCGGTAGAGCCGGTCGATCTCGACCCAGTCGGTGTCCGCCGACGAGGGCGCGGTGGCGTGGCAGGCGGCGATGGCGGCCTGCAGTTGGTAGGGGTCGGCCACGCCGTCGGAGAGGTCGAGCGAGCGCTCGAGCAGGCGCAGTCCCTCGGCCACGGCGTCGTGGTCCCAGCGGGCCCGGTCCTGGTCGGCGAGCAGGACCAGGTCGCCGGCGGTGTCGAAGCGGCTGTCGCGGCGGGCATCGGTCAACAACAGGAGGGCAAGCAGGCCGAGGGCGGAGGGCTCGTCGGGCAACAGCTCGGCGACGAGGCGACCGAGGCGGATGGCCTCGTCGCAGAGGTCGGCACGGACCGGATCGCCGCCGCCGGCCGAGTGCCCGGCGGTGTAGACGAGGTGGATCACCGCCCCGACCCCGCTGAGGCGGCCGGGCAGATCGGCGGCGTCGGGGATGCGGAAGGGGATCTGGGCGACGGCGATCTTCTTCTTGGCCCGGGTGAGGCGCTTGGTCATGGTGGCTTCCGGCACGAGCAGGACCCGTGCCACCTCGGAGGTCGGGAGGCCGCAGAGGGTGCGCAGGGCGAGCGCCACCCGGGCGTCGAGCTCGAGGGCGGGGTGGCAGCAGGTGAAGATCAGCCGCAGGAGGTCGTCGCGCAGGACCGACGGCGGCGGCAGTTCGGGGGCGAGCTGCGCGGCGAGGGCGGCGGCCTCCTCCTCCTTGGCTCGGCGGGCCCCTTCGCGACGCACCAGGTCGAGGGCCTTGCGCCGAGCGGCCACGTAGAGCCAGGCCGCCGGGTCATCGGGGACGCCGAGGCGTTCCCAGACCTCGAGGGCGGCGACGGCGGCGTCCTGCACCGCCTCCTCGGCGACCTCGAGATCGCCCAGGCTCCGGGCGAGGACAGCCACGATGCGGCGGCCGTCCTCGCGCAGCACCGCGGCGATCGCCTCGTCCGGCGCGGCGTGTCCGATCCGAGACGACGCCTCGAGGGCGGTCCGGCCGGGCGATCCGTGAGTGCGCTGAGCGCGACCGACGGTCGTCCCCTCCGCACTCAACGGCAACGCGCCGTCCGTTGCGATGCTCGGGCGCGACGGGTCGACGGTCACGGTGATCCTCCCCGTCGGCCCGCGGCGCCTCGCTCGCTCGTCGTCGCCGTCAGCCCATCATCGAGACGACGGGGCGCACCTCGACAGCGCCGTCCCACGCCGCCGGGATCTGGGCGGCGAGGGCGATGGCCTCGTCGAGGTCCCCGCACTCGAGCAGGTAGAAGCCGCCGAGGACCTCCTTGGTCTCGGCGTAGGGGCCATCACTGGTGACGACCTCGCCGCCACGGGCCCCGACGACGCGGACCGTGGTGGCGGTGGCGGTCGGGAAGAGGGCGGCGCCGCCCCGGATGTGGTCGGCGGCGATCTCACCGAACTTCGTGTAGTCGGCGGTGGTCCCGGCCTCTTCGGGCGACGACCAGTCGGCGTCACGGCTGTAGATGATGGCGGCGTACTGCGGCATGGGGCTGTCTCCTCGGTTGCGACCGGCGCTGATCGCCAGTCTCACCGCAGAGACGATCGGGGTGTCGACAAAAGGACACCCCCTCTTCGATTTCTCCGGCGACCCTCTTCGCCTGGTCTCGTAGGGCCGCGGCGGCGGTGGTCCCTGGCGCTGGGTTGCGCCGCCGTCGACGCCATTTCGACGGATCGACGGCGCCCAGAGCGGTCGATCCGTCATTGAACGGTCGGCGACGGCACCGGCAGCGACCGGGGTGCACCGGCGATACTCCTCTCATGACCGTGCCTGCTCCGGACGCCACGGCGTCGGACCCCCCGCCGCCGGCGCCGGTCAGCGGCGTGTCCCACCTGCAACTCGTGGTGGGCGACGTCGCCGCGAGCCGCGACTGGTGGACGCTGGTCCTCGGCATGCAGACCCTCTACGAGGGGGAGGCGGGAGACGTGGTGGCCCTGCGCCACCGTCCCAGCAAGGTGGTGATCGTGCTGTCGGCCCGAGCCGCTGGGTCCGTCGGCCCCGGGGACCGCCTCGACCACGTGGCCTTCGCCGTGGCCGACCGGGCCACCCTCGACACCTGGGTCGACCATCTCGACGAGCTCGGCATCGAGCACCCCGGCGTCATCGACGAGTTGGGCAACCACTCGCTGCAGCTCGTCGACCCCGACGGCATCCACGTCGAGCTGGTGGCGCCGCCGGCCCGCGGCTGACCCTCGGCTCACGTGGCTCCGGCCGGCGGCCCAGAGGCAAGGGACGACCCTGCGGCGACCGGTTGGCGGCCCGACCGGGAGAACGCCCGACGGGTCCCGCGGCCGCCAACCACGAGGCCGACGGATCTCCCCACTCGTCGCCCGGGTGTCGGTCTCGATGGCGGCCGCACGCCGCCGGAATTCAGGCCCAGCCGCCGGCGTAGGCCGTGAACTGGCCCGTGGTGAAACCGCTGGTGCCGTCGACGTAGGGCAGGCAGAAGGAGGCGAACTCCTCCATGGTGCCGAGGCGTCGCATGGGGACCTGCGCCTCCACCTTCTTGCGGACCTCCGGGTCGACCGCGCCGGTGGCCCGGAGGAACTCAGGGAAGTCCATGAAGTTGGTGCCGACGGCGTTCACCTGAACGCCGGTGCGGGCCACTTCGTCGGCGACGTTGCGGACCAGGTGGGTCGCCGCCGCTCGGGCCGAGGAGTACAGCGGCGCGCCGGGCGTGGGTCGGGCGGCGGAGGCGCTGGTGATGATCAGGATCTGCCCGCTGCCGGCGGCGACCATCGGATCCACCGCGGCCTTGAGGAAGTGGTACGGCGCCTCGAGGCACCCTCGCAGAACCTTGTGGAGGTCGTCGATGGTGGAGTTGACGAAACGGCCGACCACGATCTGTCCCGAGAAGGCGACCGCGGCGTCGACCTTGCCGAAGCGCTCGATGCCGGCGGTGATCAACGCCGGGGCAGACGCCGGGTCGGCGAGGTCGCGCACCCCGGTAACGACCTCGACGGCGGCGCCGCCCGCCTCGAGCTCCTCGGCCAGGCCCTCTGCGGGATCACCGAGGACGAGATCGTGGCCCCGGGCCGCCAGCGCTCGAGCCAGCGCCGGCCCGACATAGAAGCCGGCGTCGGCAACGACGGCAACTCGCGGGCGGGTGTCCTCGGTCGAGGTGGGAGCGTCGGCCATCGTGGTTCTCCTGAGCTCGGCGGCGTTCCCCCGAGCCTAGGTTCTGTCAGTTGCTGTGTCGATTGTTCACCGCCGGTCCGCCCGGCGCCGACGTCAGGCCATGCCGTACGCGTGGGTGGGGCGGAGCCGCAGGACCAGGCGACGGTCCGCGACCATCGCGGCGCGGTACTCGTCCCAGTCCGGGTGCTCACCCTGGAGCGCTCGATAGAGCTCGACCAGCTCGTCCACCGTGGCATCGGTCGGTGAGCTCGCCCCCGGGGCCAACTCGGCGACACCCTCGACGACGACATAGGACCAGAAGTCGTCCGCCGTGACGTGCAGGGAGACCCGAGGATCCCGGCCGGCGTTCTTCGTCTTGGCCCGGTCGGCGGTGACCGAGATCCTGATCACGCCGTCGTCGCCGAGCCCGTAGGCGATGTTCGACAGCTGCGGCCGCCCGTCCGCCTTGAGGGTCACGAGCACCCCCCGATGCTTCGGTCGCACGTACTCCAGCGCCTGGTCCAGTTCCATGATCCGCCCAACCCCCGCGCCTCCCCCTCGATTCCCGCCCAGCCGCCGGCGCCTACATCGTCCGCGTTACCGCGCGTGGCGGTCTGCGCTCCACTCCCACAGATCGACGGGCTGCTCTACCACGTCCTGAGTGACGACCGGCAACAGTCCAAGAACCGTGCAGGCAAAGAGGTCCCAGCCCTCGAAGCCCGGTGGGTTATCGACCGAGATCGCATCAGCGTCAACCTCGACGCGAAGGATGAGACCCTCGAGCAACGCCGTCAGCAGCGTAGCCAGCGCGTCGTAGGTGAAGGGAGGGCGAAGCCTCAAGCCGTAGGCGTCGAAGACAGTGCGGTAGAACTCGACCCACTCCTCTGCGACCGCCGTGTACTGCGCTGCGAGCCGTTCCCGTACATCCGGATCCGCTCGAAGCCAGAGCGCTACTTGAAGGCGGAAGTCACTGTTTCCGAAGAACTGGTTCGTGTTATCGGCGCACACGGCCTTCACAAGTTCGTGCAGGCTCATCCCGCCAGCGGCGGCTTCCCGAACCTGAGCGTCAACAGAAGTCCGCAGGGAGTACGGGACAGGGGACAGGAGCAGGCCGAGCAGCTCGGCGCGATAATCGTCCTGCGATTCCCAGTAGTGGTACAAGGCACCCGTCGACACGTCGGCGCGCCTTGCGACCTCGCTTAAGCGGATGTGGTCGAGCAGGTCAGAACCGGGCGCCTCAAGCACCATCGACCGCCCCACGTCGAGCAACCGCTGTCGAGACGCGACGGATCGCGCCGAGCGCTTGGATCTGCTTCCCACGGGAGGAGCGTACTCGTGACCACTCGACCGAGTTCCGTTCCGCCGAGCTACCTCAGCGATTCGGCCACCGGCGTGGCCGCTTGCGCGCGGAAGACCGGATCGCGGTGACCTCGCGGCGTGATCAGACCCACGAACTCCGGCGGTGGTACCGGCTTGGAGAACAGGAAGCCTTGCCCGAGATCGCACCCAAGATCTCGAAGGGTCTCCAGCTCCACGTGGGTCTCGATGCCCTCGGCGACCGTCGTCGCGCCGATCCGTCGAGAGATGTCAATGATCGCCTTCACCACGGTCGGGTCCGTGGCGACCGAACCAAGGCCGTCGACGAAGCTCCGATCGATCTTGATGACGTCGATCGGGAACCGTTGGATGTAGCTCAGGGACGAGTAGCCAGTACCGAAGTCGTCGACAGCCAGTTTCACGCCGAGACCCCGCAGTTGCTCTAGGCGTTCCTTGCAGCCGCTTCCGTCCTCGACCAGAAGGCTCTCGGTTATTTCGATGACCAAGTTCTCGGGTGGCACGCCGGCGAGTTGGAGTGCTCCCGACACCACATCTATCACTGACGAGTCGCGAAGCTGGAGCGCCGAGAGATTCACATCCAGCGTGAAGTTCGGACCAACCAGATCTCGCTCCAGCCACACGCCCAGCTGCCGGATCGACTCCCTGAGGACCCACGCGCCCATCGGGACGATGAGACCCGTGTCCTCCGCAAGCGGAATGAACGCACCTGGCGCGAGAATCCCGCGTTCGGGGTGGCGCCACCTGATAAGCGCCTCGGCACCTCGCAGCGTGTGTCCATCCATGTCCAGGATCGGCTGGTAGTAGAGGACGAACTCACCTCGTTCTACGCCGCGGGATAGCGCTCCGCTGAGCTCCATTCGCTCAGAGACCGACTCGTGCATCTGTTCTCGGAAGAGAGCGTGACTTCCCTTGCCCCGCAGCTTGGCTGTGTGCATGGCCATATCGGCGTTTCGAATCAGGATCTGGGAGGTTCGTTGTCCGTCATGGCGACGCGCAATACCTGCGCTCGCTGAGATCGAGATCGTGCGCCCGCCGAGCAAGACAGGTTCGCTGATCGAGTCCAGCAGGCGCTCGGCGATAGCGATCGCTTCGAATTCGCCGCTGATTGGCTCAATCATCACTGCAAACTCGTCAGCGCCGAGGCGTGCCGCAGAATCGGACAGCCGGAGGCAGTTGCGGATCCGCTCGGCGATGACAACGAGGACCTGATCACCAATATCGTGACCCATGCTGTCGTTGATCGTCTTGAAGTCATCGAGGTCGACGATCATCACCGCCAGGTTCTCAGGCCCTGCGTTGGGTCGGTTAAGGGCCTCGCCCACGGCATTCGCAAAGGCCTCGCGGTTTGGCATGCCAGTCAGCGAATCGTGGAGCGCTTGGTGTTTGAGACTTCGTTCGAGTTCCCGATTGTCCGACACATCGCGTGCGTTGAGCACAACACCACCGACCGCCGGTTCTGTTCGCAGATCGGTCAGGGTGAGATCGAGCGTGTGCAGACGCCCGTATCGATCAGGAACTCGGACCTCCGTGCGCCGCTGCGTGAACTCAGGCGTGTCCCATAGCTCCGAGTAGGCCAACTCACCCGTCTCGGCATCCTCGAGCAGATCAAAGGCGTTCTTGCCCACCAACTCCTCAGGGCGGTAGCCGAGCGTAGATGAGACGGACGGGCTGAGGTAGATGAACGTGCCTTCACCATCGAGTACGCCGACAACATCGGTCGAGTTCTGAACAAGCGCCCGGAACCGCGCCTCGCTGTTCGCTAGCTGCGCCTCGGCGGTGCGGCGGTCCGTGATGTCACGAGCCGTCACGACTAGGCCCTTGATCTCCTCCTCAGCGCGAAAGTCTCGTGCCACTACTTCCACCCAGCGAACCTGGCTCTCATCGCACCCGAGGCGAAGTTCGATGGGATCGGAGGTGGACTGCTGTCGAAGTGCCGCACGGATCATCGAAATGCTCTTCGCCCGGTCTCGCTCGTTGACAAAGTCCGTCAACACCCGACCGATCAGCGCATCGGGTTCGATTCCCAGGAGGTGTCGAGCGGCGGGACTGGTGAATGTGATCCTGCTCTCGGCATCGACCACGCAGACGAGGTCCGACGAGTTCTCGAACATCGCCCGGTACCGACGCTCGGTGTGTTGCAGCGCAAGATCCCGACGGAGCTCAGCACTCTGCAGGGCGAGACATGCCTCCCATGCAATGGAGTCGAGCACCCGTTCGGTGGCACGATCAAGGTGGCCCTCCGCTGTCAACATGGCCAGTCCTCGCATGCCGCCATCGACGATCAGCGGGAGCAGCATGGACTCGGCTTCTGCGTCGAGGAACCCGACCAGTCCGGGTGAAGTGCTGAGACGGCCCGGAACCCGGCATAACCGCCCTTCCCGAAGCGCCTTCAAGACCGTCGCATCGACATCGATCGCCACCGCTCCCATGGATCCGCTCCGGTCGATCCAATCGGGCTCGGACGTCGCGGCGATTCGCAAGCCGTTCCCGCGTTCGAGGAGGACGAGGCCACTTACGGGCCGGCTCCGTTCGGCGACGCGCAGTACACCGCTGAGAACGGCCTTGGCGATCTCCTCTGACTCAGCAGCGCTAACGAGGCGTTCGGCAGTAGCTGCACGGATACGTTCTCTCGCCACACTGCGCTCGTTCGCCCGGACCAGGTCAACCATCCGCGCCAGGACCAAGAGGGCGACGATCGCCGATCCCACAGAGGTCAGCACGATCTGCAGTCCATGCTGCGCTCGGACCTCGACGAAGAGCAGGAGGGGCACGACGAGCACCGCGGCAACAGAGATCGCGAGACGGCGCCGGGTTAGTTGAGGCTCCCGCAGCTCAGGACGATCGGTGAGTCTTCGTACCTCTGGGTTGAGGACACCAGCGGCGTAGGCGATGAAGGCCACCGGAAACGCGAAGGAGATCACCCAGCCAGCCTGCTCCACACCCATGTCGTGGAGGATCGCCCCGGTGTCGATCACGAACAGGACGAACATGCTGAGCGCGAGGAGGTAGTAGCTGGGATTGCGCTTGCCGGGCCCCACTGCCAACAACGCCGTGGCCACCACGAGAGCGATGGTGATCGCCGAGTACGCCCCATCCAGCGCACGGATGTCCATCGGGATCGTGCCATCCATCAGGAAGGGGGTGACGGCGAGGGCCCAGAAAGGCAAACCGATCAGCGCGCCCAGCAAGAGGGCGTCGAGCACATCTGCGCGGTTGTTCTCATGACGACGAGCCCGAGCAAGATCGAGTTGGCCGAAGAAGATGAAGATGTAGCCGGCCATGACCACCATGTCGGCTGGCGAGGGGAAGGGGAAGGGATCGTCGGCCAACGCCCCGTGAACCCCTCGAACGAGCACCCCGACGACGAAGCAGATGAGGCCGAGGTACAGCGAAAGCCAGACTCGACGCTGTCGCCGGTCGATGTTGTTGCGCAGGCCCAGCCCCGCGAGCACGGTGCCGGCGAATGCGATGACCAGGCCGAGGCTCAGTCGCTCAGTCTCAGCGAGGAACGGCAGCAGCAAGCACGCGCCGAGACCGGCGGTCAGCGTGGCGCGCGAGCTGGGGAGCCTCATCCCCCTTGAGGTCGGCCTGATCAGTCACGGTGTGAGGTTCTGGCAGGCGTGTCCGTTGGCTCACGACTACCGAATCTGGGGGGACCTCAGGCCACCGAGGGTCGTGGGCTGCTACGGGCCGGCGGTCAGGCCCTCGGTCGTGGCCAGCCGGACCTCATCACCGAGGCGCTCGTCGCTGAGAAGAACCGGCGGGAGAGACACCTTCCCCGCGACGCCCCGACCTCGAAGGATCTCTGCCATCGGACTTGCTTGCGGATTCCTCACGAGTGCTCGCATGGCCTCAACATTGATCGTGAGAGGTCGGCTCTCGGGTGAATCGAGGTACGAGGCGGCGGGCAGATCACAGATCACCTCGCAGGGTGTGCCGAGCGCCCAGCAAAGCTCGATGAAGTTGACGTCACCGATGCCGACGACGTTGGAGATGTCCTTCTGAAGGCAGAGCCAGTAGAGGCCGTGGAACAGCGCGGGGCTGACCACGCCATTGCGATAGTCCGGACGCACGGCGATCGTCGCCTGGTCCAAAGTCGTCTCTGATCGAAGCTCGATCCCGTGGAAGGCTTCGATCTCGGGCACCGTGACGGCCCACTCCGGTCGCGCCTCGATGTCCGCGAGTGACTTGAATCCTCGCTCGGATGCCAGGATGACGCGTGTGCTACCCGCAGGCATGCAGCGTTCATGGTCGATGACGACGATATGAGTGGAGGCTTCGTCAAACGGGTCGTACTCGTTCGCCATTACCGCAGCGTCGTTGCCGAAGAACTCAGAGAAGACCTCCAGTTCCGCGAACCGCCCGATGTCCGCGAAGACGCTCTTCCCGTCGATCAGATAAGTGCCGAAGGGCAGGTCACCCCGGTCGGACCGACCCTGAAGATCCAGAAACAGTGCAGTGAGACGGCGCACGTCCTCGTGACGGAGGAACGGATCACGAGCCGTCGAGGGGAACTCCTCGAACTCAAGATCGGTGGCTCCGAAGAAGGAGGCGGTGAACCGCGCCGCCTCGAGAGGATCGAACTCCTTGCAGGTGTACACATCCACGCTGAAGAAGGGCCGCGGCTCATCCCAGGCGTAGAAGTGCGCGCCCGAAGTCTCCCAGTGGATCCAACCCGCCCAGCCGTAGCGATCTGACTGGTGTGTGACTGGGGTCAGCAGTGTCGTCATGTCAAGGACGCCGGAAAGCTCGCCAAGGTAGGTCTCAATTGTCGGCGAGGCGATCGGCGCATCGACGTGGCCCTCGATGACCATCCTCTGACGATGGATCGTAGGTGCGAGATCGTTCACGAGAGTCCCTCAGACGTGGTGCGGCCGCCTGTCGGTTGTACGTCCAGCCTCTGACCCGCCGAGTCAGGCATAGAGGGAGTCGATCTCGTCGGCGTACTTCGCGTGGATGCCGCGTCTCTTCAACTTGCTCGTCGGCGTCAGCTCTTCGGAGTCGGGGAGCCACTCCTCACCGAGGATGGTGAGCTTCTTGACGCGTTCGGCGTTGTTGAATTCCGCCATGACCTCGGCAAGGCCGCGGTCGATCTCGGCCTTCACTGCCGGGTCGAGGGCGAGGTCAGCCAGGGAGTCGAACTCGATGCCCTGGCTGCGGGCCCACGCCGGCGCCGTGTCGGGGTCGAGGACCACGAGCGCCGACACAAAGGGGCGGCGATCACCGATGGCGCACGCCTGGCCGACCATCGGGATCATCTTGAGGGCCGCTTCAAGGTTGGCGGGGCTGATGTTCTTGCCGCCCGCAGTGACGATCAGTTCCTTCTTGCGGTCGACGATGCTGAAGTACCCGTCCTCGTCCACCGTGCCGATGTCCCCCGAGTGCAGCCAGCCGTCATCGTCGAGGGCCTCGGCGGTCTTCTCGGGTTCGTTCAGGTAGCCCTGGAAGACGTTGCCACCCCTGCAGATGATCTCGTTGTCCTCCTCGGCCAACTTCACCTCGCACCCGGGGATCGCGGGGCCCACGGTGCCGGCCTTCACCTTGTTGGCCGCGAAGGTCATGGGCCCGGAGGACTCGGACATGCCGTAGATTTCTGCCAGGGGGACGCCGATCGCCCGGAACCACGCCAACAGCTCAGCAGGGATTGGGGCGGCCCCGGTGATCGCGATGTCCAGCTGGTCGAGACCGATGAGCTCGCGAACGGCCTTGAAAGCGACCTCATCGAGGAAGGCGAAGGTCTGCCGCTGCTCGTCGGTTGCCCGGTCCCACGCCATGGCATCGACGATGGGCTTGGCGGCCTCGACGGCGTCGTCGAACTGCTTGGCCTTGGCCCGATCCGCGGCGAGCGCCCCGACGACGCCGGCGTGGATCTTCTCCCACACTCGAGGCACGCCGAACATCACGTTCGGGCGAACCTCACGTGCGTAGGCGGCGATCTGACCCGGGTCCGGGCAGGACGTCACCTCGTAGCCCAGCCACGCTTGCTGGTAGTGGCTGGTCATGCGTTCGGCGATGTGGGCCATCGGTAGGTACGACACGATGCGCTTACCGAGGTAGCTGTCGAGCTCGAGGGTCCGCCGCAGGCTCTCGACCGTCCACGCCAGGTTGCGATGAGTGAGCATCACGCCCTTGGGCGGGCCGGTGGTCCCCGAGGTGTAGATGAGCGTGGCCAGGTGATCAGGGGTCGTCACCGCGGCCGCTGCCTCGAGATCGATGGGGTCGTGCTCGAGGAGCGACGCGTACGTGTGGACATCGGCACCGGCCCGGCCATCTGGGTCGTCCAGCACGACGAGGTGCGAGAGGTCGGGCAGATCACCGCGAACCGAGAGGAAGCGCTCGAGGAACCCGATGTCCTCGACGATCGCCACGGTGGCGCCGCAATGGCCGGTCAGGTACGCCACCTGCTCAGGTGACGAGGAGTTGTAGATCGAGATCGGCGTGGCACCCAGGAAGTAGGCCGCCATGTCGATCACGTGGAAGCGTGGGATGTTGCGCATCATCAGCACGATTCGGGTGCCGTCGCCCACACCGAGCGACGCCAGCCCGGCCGCCACCCGGGCCACCTGGTCGCCGTACTCGCCAAAGGTCGTCTCGGCCCAGCCGTCTCCCACCTTCTCGCGCAACGCCACGAGGTCGCCGTGCTCGCGAATGGTGCGCACGAACGCCAACGGCACGGTCTGCCCCTCGACCGCCACGTGGATTTCCTGGTCTGTCGATGTCATCGGATGCCCTTCCTCGTACATCAGCTTGGCCGATCGCCACCTTTGTAGCCGGTTTCTCAGCAGCGCGCTATGGAGGATCCCGGGTGGTGCCGATCCACAGCTCCGGCGTGGTCACACCCCTCCGAGTTCACCGGCGGACCCGAGGCCCACGTCGAGGCACTATCTTGACCGAACAGTCAAGTTCGGGTCACCGACCCGGGAGGAAGGAGCCAACACCGTGGCTACCGCAGTGATCGTCGACGCCGTCCGCACCCCCGGCGGCAAGCGCAACGGCAAGCTCTCCGGCTGGCACCCGGCCGACCTGAGCGCCGTCGTCCTCAACGCCCTCGTCGAGCGCAACGACCTCGACCCCGCGCTCGTCGACGACGTGATCATGGGCTGCGTCATGCAGGTCGGCGCCCAGAGCCTCAACGTCGGCCGCAACGCCGTGCTCGCCGCCGGCTGGCCCGACACCGTCCCCTCCACCTCCATCGACCGCCAGTGCGGTTCGTCGCAGCAGTCGGCCCACTTCGGCGCCCAGGGCGTCATCGCCGGCGCCTACGACATCGTGGTCGCCGCCGGCGTCGAGGTCATGTCCATGGTCCCCATGGGCGCCTCGGCCATGGTCGCCAACGTCGGCTTCCCCTTCGGCCCCGAGATGACGGCCCGCTACGACAAGGTCGGCGGCATCGTCCCCCAGGGCATCTCCGCCGAGCTCATCGCCGAGAAGTGGGGCCTCACCCGTGAGGACCTCGACACCTACTCGGCCGAGTCCCAGCGCCGTGCCGCCCAGGCCCGCGACGAGGGCCGCTTCGACAACGAGATCATCCCGGTCCAGGCCAAGCCCATCGACAAGGAGACGGGCAAGCTCATCGAGACCGACGAGGTCGTCAGCGCCGACGAGGGCATCCGCGAGGGCACCACGGTCGAGACCCTCGCCAACCTGAAGCCCGCCTTCAAGGAGGACGGCGTCGTCACCGCCGGCAACTCCAGCCAGATCACCGACGGCGCTGCCGCGGTGCTGATCATGAGCGAGGAGAAGGCCAAAGAGCTCGGCCTCACCCCGCGGGCCCGCTTCCACACCTTCGCCCTCGCCGGCGTCGACCCCATCACCATGCTGACGGGCCCCATCCCGGCCACCCACAAGGCCCTCGAACGTTCCGGCCTCACCATGGACGACATCGACCTGACCGAGATCAACGAGGCCTTCGCCTCGGTCGTGCTGGCGTGGGAGAAGGAGCTCCACCCGGACATGTCGAAGGTGAACGTGAACGGCGGCGCCATCGCCCTGGGGCACCCGCTCGGCTGCTCGGGCGCCAAGCTCATGGCCACCCTGCTGAACGAGCTCGAGCGCACCGGCGGTCGCTACGGCCTCCAGACCATGTGCGAGGGCGGCGGCATGGCCAACGCCACCATCATCGAGCGCATCTGAGCCACCGCGCTCACACCTGACCGCGAACTCGAGGCAATGGCACCCGGATTCCGGGGGCTATTGCCTCGAGAACGGGTGCGCCGGAGTAGGACGCGCCCACGCGGCGACCCCGGAGCCGGCGCCGGCCCACCCACCACCGCCGGGGTTTGGGGTGGCGACCCCCACGGGCGAGACTGGTCGAACCATGGATGCCGGCACCGTCGTTCGGGTGGCCATCGCCATCGCCTTCGCCTACGCCATCTGGCGCATGGGCCGGGCCGTCCTGGGCTCGTTCGCCCGGCCCGTCCCTCCGCCGCCGCCGGCCGGCGAGCTGCGCAAGGTCAAGCTGCAGTACCGATGCGACGTTTGCGGCACCGAGGTCCGCATGACCGCCGCCAACGACCAGATGCCCGAGCCGCCCCGCCACTGCCTGGAGGACATGATCCTCGTCACCCCCGTCGACGAGCTGTGAGCCGTCCGGTTCGCGACGGCCGGCCATGACCGACGAACCGCTCCACGTCGTGTTGCGGACCCACGCCCTCGATGAGCCCATCGTGCTCGAACTCATCGGCGAGCTGAACGCCGAGCTCGACGCGATGTACCCCGAGCCGGGCGCCAACCACTTCTCGTTGCCCACCGCCGACGAGTTCCTCGTGGCCTGGGACGGCGACGATGCTGTCGGCTGCGGGGCGGTTCGGCGGATCGAGGCCGGCGTCGCGGAGGTCAAGCGCATGTACGTCCGCCGTGGCAGCCGAGGCCGCCATGTGGGCGGGATGATCCTCCGGTCCCTCGAGGCCACCGCCCGCGGCCTCGGCTGCCACCGCCTCGTGCTCGAGACCGGCAACCGCCAGAACGCGGCCATGGCGCTGTACCTCCGACATGGCTTCCACGAGATCCCTTGCTGGGGCGCATACCTCGAGAGCGCAGCCACGAGCACCTGCCTCGGCAAAGAGCTCCACTGATTCGTGCGCCGTCCGGGCCGGAAGGGACCGACGGGGCCATCGCTCGGACGGCGACGGTGGGTCCACGGCTCCGGCTTCCCCTTCATGGCCGCCGGGGGCGCCGACCCGGGGATCAGCGGGTGTCGACCTCGGCGTCGGCCATGGCCATGCGGCGGTCGAGGAGCCGCTCGCTGAAGCCGGCGGCGATGGCCCACGGGTAGGCCTTGACACCGGCGAGGTCGAGGCCCGCCTGGAGGTCGGACTGCAACACGGTGACCACGGCCACCGCCACCCCGATGCCGAGGACCAGGCGCAGGAAGGTGACGTCGAGGGGGTGCAGGAAATCGAGCACCTGGGGACGCCCACCGATGCGCCGCCACGGCAGCAGGAGGCTGAGCGCGACACCCATGCCGCCCAGGGCGCAGATCGTGAGGTAGTTGTCGAGGTTGCGCAGGGCCTCACCCTCGTCGGCCAGCGAGGTCGACAGCCACGCCGCCACCGCACCACCGAAGATGAGCACAGCGAGCAGGACGCCGATGTGCACGAGACCACGAGCCGCCACGCGGGCCCGCTCATCGTGGGCGATGGTGGCCTCATCGACCTGCTCGCGAGCCGCGGCGAGGTGGAGGCGCACCTTCTCGAGGCGGTCGGACGCCTTGAGCGCGCCGAGCTGCTTGGTGAGACGCCCGGCGTCGGCGGCGCGCAGGTGAGCGCGGGCCGCGTCCTCGATGGCGGTCGCCTCGAGGGTGAGCTCGTCACGGCCCCGACCGTCGTAGGACTGGCGGCGAGCGGCGCTGAGCAGTCGGTAGCTCTCGGCCAGCTCGCCCGCGGCGAACGCCTGGGTGGCGTCGGCCAGCAACGCACTCGACGCCACCGCCCAGGGGGCGTCGTCGGAGCGAGTGCGGCCGGCGAGCGCGTCGAGCTCGCGGGCGAAGAGGCTGAGCTCGGTGCGCAGACGAGCCTGGTCGGCGGTCTGGCGAGCCATGCCCCGGCGCGAACCGGCCACCCTGGCGCTCAGCTCGGCCAGTGAGCGGCTGGCGCCTCGGGCCTGCTCGCCGACAGCGACGGCCAGCGCCTCCCTCCGGTCCTTGCGGTCACGCCGCGCCGCGCTCCTGCCGGCGTCGGTCGCGGCGTCGTAGTCGGTCACGGCCGTGAGGTCGGGGCGGGCGGCGTCAGGCATGGAACCTCCGGGGAGCTCGCCCGCAACCTACCGAACCCGGCCTGCGAGCGCCGGCATGGCAAGGTACATGTCAGTTATCCACAGAATTCACAGGCACTTGGGGATACCCACAGCCTGTGGAGAACTCTGGGGAGACTCACATCCATGTAACTTCCCGTCCACCTCGACGTGATCTGCCCGAAACACGCGCTGGTGACCGCGGCCGAGTCGCGGCGACCGGCCTGGGTAGTCGTCAGTGGTATTGGGTGGCGGTGACGATCCCGGCCAGGATGAGGCCGAGGCCGCCGAGCAGGTACCAGTTGCTCGTCCCGCCGGGCACCAGGCCCAGGTAGTTGCAGAAGATCATGACCATGCCTGCGCCCAGCAGGGTGAACATCAGGATGGGCACCCATCGGGGGCTGACCTTGTACTCGCTCGGCACCGGAGGGGTGTAGCGACTCGTAGGCGAGGGGGTGGTCCGCGAGGAGGTCGCCTTGGGGTTCCCGGAGGTACCGGACTTGGCCGCGGCGGACGGACCGCCCTTGGGCGTCACACGACCCCCAGAACCGGAGCCGGAGGACACCTTGCGTTTGGCGGGCTTGGCCATGGCGGGCATCGTACCCGGGGCGGTTCTCGATGGCGGAGCGCCCGGCCGCCGCCGATACCCTCCCCGCCGTGGGAGCACGGGTGCTGGTCATCGACAACTACGACTCGTTCGTCTACAACCTCGTCCAGTACCTGGGGGAGGCAGGCGCCCAACCGCTGGTGCACCGCCACGATGCGCTCACCATCGACGAGGCCGAGGCCCTCGAGCCCGATGCCGTGCTCATCAGCCCCGGGCCCGGTCGTCCCGAGGATGCCGGGCTCTCGAACGAGATCATCGAGCGCTTCGCCGGGCGCCGCCCGGTGCTGGGCGTGTGCCTCGGCCACCAGTGCATCGGTCAGATCTACGGCGGCGACGTGGTGCGGGCGCCCGAGATCATGCACGGCAAGACGTCATCGATCTTCCACAACGGCACCGGGGTCTTCGCGGGGCTTCCCAGCCCCCTCGAGGCCACCCGCTACCACTCCCTCGTCGTGGCTCGAGCGTCGATCCCCGAGGTGCTCGAGATCACCGCCGAGACGAGCGACGGCGTGGTCATGGGCCTGCGCCACCGCGAACTCGACGTCGAAGGCGTGCAGTTCCACCCCGAGTCGATCCTCACCCACTCGGGCCACGAGCTCATCGCCAACTTCTTGGCCCGCGTCCCCATCCACAACTGAACCGCGGGCGTCGGGACCACCGGCAGGCATCAGACGCGAAGGGATGCCCTACGGCGCGACGGTGACGGTGACGGGGTCGGGGGCGGTGGTGGGCGTCGGACCAGGCGCGACGGTCGCCGGTGGCACCGAGCCGTCCGGGATGCCCTGCGACACCGTGATCGTGACGATGCTGCCGGGGTCGAGCGTCGTGCCGGCAGGCGGCGCCTGGCTCACCACCTTGCCCTCGTCCTCGACCGTTCCGGCCTGTCGGGTGATGGACACCACGAGACCAAGGCCCTCGATCAGACCCTTGGCATCGGCCTCGATCTGGCCCACCACGTCGGGCAGGGTGACCTGTTCGGTGCCCTGGCAGATCGTCAGCACCACCGTGGACCCCTCCTCGGCCTTGGTGGCCGGCGCCGGTGACTGCGCCGTGACCGTGCCCGGGGCGACGTCACAGTCACGCGTGTTCTCGCGCGAGCTCTCGAGCCCGCGCTCGGCCAGAAGGGCCTCTGCGTCATCCACGGGCCGGTTCCGCAGGTCGGGCACCGTCACCTCCGCGACGGTCTCGGCGTCGAACACACCGAGCTGGTCGGCGAAGAACCAGAGGCCGAAGCCGAGTGCGCCGAGGAGGATCACCAGGAAGAACAAGAAGATGCCGGTGCGCCGTGGCGGATCGGGCACCTCGCCGGCGGGAAAGCGGGCCGAGTCGCCATAGCTGGGGACCGGGGCGACGACGGCGGGGGCCACCGGGGCCGCTTGTGGCAGTTGGGCACCCTCACGGAATCGCCGCAGATCGGAGCGCAGGTCCTCGGCCGAGGGATAGCGCAGCACGGGGTCTTTGGCCAGCAGCTTGAGGGTGATGGCCTCGAGGGCAGGCGGGATGGCGGGGTTGAGCGACCGGGGCGGCGGTGGCGCTTCCTGCACGTGCTGGTAGGCGATCGCCACCGGGGTGTCGCCGGTGAAGGGCGGCCGGCCGACGGTCATCTCGTAGAGGACAACCCCCAGCGAGTAGAGGTCGCTGCGGGGATCCAGGCGCTTGCCCTGGGCCTGCTCGGGGGAGAAGTAGGTGGCGGTGCCCATCACCGTCCCCACCTGGGTGAGGTCGGTGTCGCCCCCGATGGCCTTGGCGATGCCGAAGTCCGCGACCTTCACCTGTCCGCTGGGCCGGGCGATCATCACGTTTCCCGGCTTGATGTCGCGGTGGACCACGCCGTTGCGGTGGGCCAGCGCCAGCGCGGCAGCGATGTCGGTCGCCACGTCGGCGGCGCGGTCGGGGTGGAGCGGGCCCTCGCCGGCGAGGATCTCATCGAGGGGACGGCCCTCGATGTACTCCATGACGATGTAGTAGGTGCCGTCCTCCTCGCCCCAGTCGAACACCGCCACGATGTTCGGGTGGTTGAGGTTGGCAGCGGCCTGCGCCTCACGGCGGAAGCGCTCGACGAAGGTGGGGTCGCCGGCGAAGTCGGCGTTCAGCACCTTCACCGCGACCGGTCGATCCAGCAGCTGGTCATGGGCCAGGTGCACCACTGCCATGCCCCCCCGCCCGAGCTGGCGGTGGAGCTGGTAGCGCCCGTTGTAGACGGGCAGCCCGCCGGAGTCAGACATCAGCGACAGGTTACCGACGGGTCACTCTCCGCCCGTAGTCGTCCCCCTCCTGGCCTTCTGGGCGGGCGGGGTCAGCCGGCGGGGTCCTGCAGGACCTGCTCGAGCACGGCCCGGGCGATGGGCCCGGCCACACCGCCACCGGTCTCGTCCGCCCCCTGGTTCTCCACGATCACCGCGATGGCGTACTCGGGCTTCTGGCCCGGCGGGCCCACGAACTCGATGACCCAGGTGTTGTTGGTGCCGTTCCCCGTCTGGGCAGTGCCCGTCTTCCCGCCGACGTCGAAGCCGGGGATCTCGGCGACGCCGGTGAGGGTGCCGCCCTGCACCACCCCGTACATGGCCTGGCGCATGGTGGACGCGACCTCGGGACTGATGGGCGTCTTCCAGGCGTCGACGGGCTCGTCGTCGACGACTGCGCCCTCGCCGTCGCGGATCTCCCTCATCACGTGAGGCGCCATCATCACACCGTCGTTGGCCACCGCCGCGGCCACGAGCGCCATCTGGAGCGGCGTGGCCGAATTGTCACCTTGGCCGATCGACGCCTGGGCCAGAGCCGGCAGGTTGTCGGCGAAGTCGACGGGGAAGCGGCTCTCGACCGCTCCCGGCAGGTCGATGGGCGGCACCTGGTTGAAGCCGAACGACGCGACGCCGTCGACCATGATGTCGGGCCCCAGCGTCTCGGTACCCATCTGTGCGAACGAGGTGTTGCAGGACTGGGCGAGGATGGTGAAGAGCGTGCCGCCGCAGACCTCGCCGGCGAAGTTGGACAGCGGCCGCGTGGTCTGGGGCGGCGTGTAGCTGGAGACCGACGGATAGACGGGTTCCTCCGGCGTGACCCGGCCGCTCTGGACCCCGATCGAGCCCGTGACCACCTTGAACGTCGACCCGGGGAAGAAGGTGTTCTGGAACGACGATGCCCGCAACGGTGAGGTGCCGCTGGTGGGGTCGAGGAAGTTGAACGCCGCCCGAGCCTCCTCGACGTCGTGGCTGCTGAGCGGGTTGGGGTTGTACGAGGGGTAGCTCCACAGGGCGACGATGCCACCGGTGTCGACGTCCACGACCACCACGGAGCCCCGACGCTGGCCGAGTTGGTCGCGGGCCACCCGCTGCACGTCGTCGCGCAGCGTGAGGGTGACGTTGCCGGTTCGCTCACGGTCGATGAACAGGTCGGCGAACGAGCGCAGTTCCTGCTCGAAGGTCTGACCGGCGAGCTCGTCGTTGTACTCCCGCTCGACGCCCGTGGCGCGGCCGTTGACCGGGAAGAAGCCGGTGATGTGGCCGAAGAGGTCGCCTTCGGGGTACTCCCGCTGGAACTCGAAGCGGTCGTTGCTCGGCACCGAGCGCGCCACCACGACGCCGTCGGCGGTCTCGACCGCGCCACGGGGTTGGCGCAGGGTCTCGAGCGTGCCCCGGGCGTTGAACTCGTTGTCGTTGAGCGAGTCGGCCTCGTAGACCTGGATGTAGTTCAACATGGCGAACAGGGCCACGTAGCAGGCCAGGAGGAACATGCCGAGGCGGCGGATGCGCTTGTTCATGAGGGGGTGGTGTCGGTGCGGCGGGGCGAGCGATCGTCGACGCCCGGGCCACCAGCCAACCCCATCAGGAACCTCACGCGGCCGCGCCCTCGCTGACGAGGCCATCGTTGAGGCGCCGCGTGGAGTCGTCCGAGATGCGCAGCAGGAGCGCCAGCAGCACGTAGTTGGCCACCAGCGACGAGCCGCCGTAGCTGATGAACGGCAGCGTCACGCCGGTGAGCGGCAGGAGGCGGGTGATCCCGCCGATGATGATGAAGGCCTGGATGCCGAGCAGCGTGGTGAGTCCGACCGCCAGGAGCTTGTCGAACTCGCGGTCGGCGGTGAGGGCGATGCGCAGGCCCGTGCCCACCATCAACACGAAGGCGATGAGGACCAACGACCCGCCCAGGAGGCCCAGCTCCTCGCCGATCGCCGCGAAGATGAAGTCGGTGTCAGCAGCCGGGATCAACCCGGGCTGGCCGAGGCCCGGGCCTTTGCCGGTGACGCCGCCGGCAGCGAGTGAGAACCAGCCCTGGATCACCTGGAAGCCCTTGCCCGACGGGTCCTCCCACGGGTTCAGCCAGATCGTGACGCGGGTCTGCACGTGGTCGAACGTCCGCCACGCGAAGAACGCTCCTGCGGAGAACAGGACCGTGCCGAGGGCCAGGTAGGCCGCCCGCTGGGTGGCGATCCACACCATCGTGATGAACAGGGCGAAGAACATCAGCGACGAGCCGAGGTCCTTCTCGAAGAACATGACGAGCAGGGAGAACCCCCACGCCAGCATCACCGGGCCGAGATCGCGGGGCTCGGGAAAGGCGAAGGGCCCTACCTTGAAGGTGGCCATCGAGAGCACCTCCCGCTTGCGCACGAGGTACGCCGCGAAGGAGATGGCCAGGGCGATCTTGGCGAACTCACCGGGCTGGAAGCTGACCGGCCCGAGGGCCACCCAGATCTTGGCTCCGTTGATGGTGCGGCCCACCCCCGGCACCAGCGGCAGCAGCAGCAGACCGACGCCCACCACCATGAGCGTGTACGGCGTGTCGAGGTCGCGCATGCGCCGCACGAAGAGCAGGGTGAGCACGAAGCCGAGGATGCCGAGGGCCGTCCAGGTGGCCTGCAAGGCGGCGAGATCCTTGTCGAGGCGGGCGATCCAGACATAACCCAGGCCGTTGAGTAGCGCGGCGAGGGGCAGGAGGATGCCGTCGGCGAGCGGCGCAAGCCTGCGGACCGCGAGGTGGGCGCCGATGAGCAGGCCGAAGATGACCAAGAGGAAGGGTCCGACGTTGGCCGGGATCGAGGCCTCCTTGCCGAGGCTCGCCAGCGTGTAGGAGGCGCCGACGACGATGACGGCCAGCACGATCAGGCCGAACTCGGTGGTGCGCCGGTGGGCGCCGATCATGGCGAGGTGGTGGTGGCGCTGGACGATCGGGTCGATGCGGCAGGCTGCCCCGTGGTGTTGCCGGCGGCACCGTCGGTTCCCGAGCACTCGCTGGGCTCCGCACCGGCCCGCAGCGCCTCGCAGAGGTTGGCCACGAAGACCTCGGCGTCCTCGAGGGTGGCCTGGTCGGGCTGGGTCCGCACCCGCTCGACCGCGGTCTCCCTGAGGTCGTCGAGGGAGATGGTGGTGACCCGCTCGACCGTGGGGTCGAAGACGAGGAACCCACCGGGGCGACCCTTGACGATGGTGACCCGATCGCTCGCATCGAACGCGACGTAGTAGGTGTCCCGGCCGTAGTGGACCAGTGCGGCCACCACGGTGGCGGCCAACGCCAAAAGAGCCACCACGAAGATCAGCACCCGCCACGTGAGGCGGCGGGTGCGTCGGCGCTTCGTCGGGATCCCCCCGGGTTCGTCGTCAGGGAGGTGATCGGGTAGGGCGCCGATCAGCGCCGGCCGTTCGTCACCGTCCCCGTCGGGCTGGCCCGCGGTGCCGGCGCCGCCGGCCGCCTCGGTGGACGACGGTGGGGGCGGCGGGGGCGGCGGGGACGGCGGATGGTCGGCCGCCGGCACGGCCGGTGTGGGCGCGGTGGCCGGCCCGTAGGCGCCCAGGTCGGGCTCGGACGCCGTGTCCACCCGGGCGACGGGCTCGTCGGCCCCACCCGGGCCGTCGAGGACGTCGACCACGACACAGGTGATGTTGTCCCGTCCGCCGCCCTCGTTCGCCAAGCGCACGAGTTCGGCGGCGGCGGCGTCGGGGTCGACGCGCTCGGCCAGCGTGGCGGCGATGGTGGCGGGCTCGACCTCGTTGAAGAGCCCGTCGCTGCAGAGCAGGTAGCGGTCGCCGGGCACCGCAGGCAGCTCCCACGAGTCGACCTCCACCTCGGGGTCCACCCCGAGCGCCCGCGTGATGATGTTGCGCTGCGGGTGGGTGACGGCCTCTTCGGCGGTGATGCGGCCCTGGCGCACGAGGCTCTCGACGAGGCTGTGATCCTCGGTCATCTGCTCGAGCCGGCCGCCCCGGAACCGGTAAGCGCGCGAGTCGCCCACGTTCGCCATGGCGAGGAGCTCTTGACCGTCGGCGTCGACCGCCAGGGCCAGGGCGATGAGGGTGGTGCCCATGCCCCGCAACTCGGGATCCTGGCTCGAACGGAGGTAGACGGCATCGTTGGCCCGGGTGATCCCGTTCACCAGCGCCGCCGTGGTGGACTCGGCGAGGCTAGCGAGCGACTCGAGAGCCAGCGCCGAGGCGACCTCGCCACCCCGGTGGCCGCCCATGCCGTCGGCGACCGCGTAGAGCCGGCCGTCGACCACGAGCAGGCTGTCCTGGTTCACCGCACGGGCGCGCCCTGTGTCGGTGACGGCGCCGGCCCGGAAGGTGATCATCGTCGCCGCTCCTGGCTCGTTCCTCGCCCAGCGGCTCTGCGTTGGTGCGAGCCACGCCGGCCGGAGCCCGATGGCTCGTCCATCGGCCTCACGCCAGCTCCATCACGGTGCTACCGACCTGGAGGCGGTCGCCCTTCTGCATGACCATCGGGCCCTGGACCTTGGCCCGGTTCAGGTAGGTGCCGTTGGTCGACCCGAGGTCCTCCACGAATATCTTCCCGTCCCGGGTGAACACCCGTGAGTGGATCTGGCTGACGTAGGTGTCATCGAGCGTCACCGAGCACCCGGCCGCCCGGCCCACGGTGATCTCGTCGCCGAGGGGGAACGTACGACCCTTCTGCGCTGCTGGCTCCATGACCCGCAAGGACTTGGGGGTACCCCCGCGGCGGGACGGTCGCGCGGCACCCGCCGCCGAGGTGCGGGCGGCCTTGCGCGCCGCCCGGTTCGACACCGGCACCTCGGTGGGACCCACCGTCGCCACGGGTGCCCGCAGCTCGGCCCACACGGCTCGGAGCACGCGCAGGAAGAACAGGTACAGGAGCACCAGGAGGCACAGCTTGAGGATCGTGAGGAGTTGCTCCGACACTGAGACGGGAGCCTACCGGTGAGCCTGCCCTTGCCGGGGGTGGCCGGGGGTGGCCGGCGCCGAGGCGCCCGCCGGGCTCAGTCGCCAACGTCCGCGACGCAGACCGCAGGGCCCGTCTCGTCGCGGTGCGCGCCGATGCTCACGAGGCTTCGAACTGCATGCGGGTGTTGCCGATGGCGATCTGGTCACCGTCGGCGAGCGCCTGCTGGCTCACGCGCACCCCGTTGACCTTGACCCCGTTGGTGGAGCCCAGGTCGACGATCATGAAGCCGTTGCCCTGGGGACGGATCTCCGCGTGGTGACGGCTGACGTTCGGATCGTTGAGGGTGATGTTGCACTCGGGCAGCCGCCCGATGGTGAGGGCGTGCTCGCCGAGCGGCACCCGCTGACGCGTGGGCAGGATCAGCGACCCGGCCCCGAGGCCGCCCTCGCCCTCGGCCAGTTCCGCGTCGATGCTGAAGGTGCCGGCCCGGAGGCGCTCGGAATTCGCCAAGGCGACCTTCACCGGCCCGATGAAGCGGTAGCCCTCGTCGCGGGCGTGCTCGCGGGCGGCTTCGCACAACTCGGACACGAGGCGGTCGGACATCGACGAGAACCGCTCGATGTCGGTGGCGCTGAGCCACACCGTGAACTGGTTGGGGACGATGGTGTTGCCGTTGACGTCGACCGAGCGATCGGCGTCCATCTCGCGGGTGAGGCGGCGGCCGAGCTCGACCGGGCGCAACCCGCTCTTGAAGGCCCGGGCGAAGGTGCCCTCCACCATGCGCTCGAGACGGTTCTCGAAGGCCTTGATCACCACGAGGGTCACGATAGCGACTGGTCCCCGTGCGACGGCGGGCCGGCGGCGGCGCCCACGGGCTCACGCTGGGACTCGTCCGGCGGCGAAGGGCCGGGACGGGCCGGCGGCGCAGGCGGCGGCGGGGGGAAGCCACCGGACGGGCCGGCGCCGAACCCTCCCGTGCCGAACTCGTCGGCGGGGTGGTGGCGCCGGAGCCAGCGCCGGACGACGTGGACGATGGCCCAGGCCAGCAGGACGAAGGGCAGCCAGGGCAGGAGCGCGGCCACCACCAGGCCCACGACGCTGGCGGCCTTGACGAGGGCGTCCCACCCGCCCTGGAAAGCGTCGAGGAAGCCGGGCAGCTCGTCGGGGTCCTCACGGGGCGTGTCGGGCGAGTCCGGCGTGGGCGTCAGCGTGACGGTGATGGTCGCCAGCGCCACCTGATCGCCGATCGTGCGGCGCTCGCCCCGCAGGGTTTCGAGGGTGGTCTCCCGGTTCAAGAGCTCGTTCTCGAGCACGGCGATGTCCTGGATGTCCTCGGCTCGCAGGATCAGGGCCCGGAGGCGGTCGACCGACGCCTCGGCGGTGGCGATGCGGCTGTCGAGGTCGACCACCTGGGAGGTGACGTCCTCACTGCCGATCTGGCGGTCCTCGGCCTCGCCGAGGGCGGCCACGTCGTCGAGCACCCGCTCGAAGGACGCCGGCGGGACCTTGAGGGTGAGCACCGACCCGGGGTCGGTCGTGCGGGAGGTCTGCTCGCCGAAGACCAGGCCGCCGGCGCCCGTGGCGATGCGCCCGACCCTGGTCACCGCTCGGTCGAGGTCCTCCACCACCACGGCGATGCTGCCGGTGAGGATCATGTCCCGGTTGGCGCTGGCGGCGGCGACGGCGGGGTCCACCCCACTGCCCGCAGCGTCGGTGGGGGCGTCGGCTGACGTGGCCCCGCCGGCCGAGTCGCCGGCGCCGGCTCCACCCGTGTCGGACGTCGCCGCCTCGTCCGAGAACTGTGCCGGCGCGGCGTCGTCGTTGGAGCTCGACTCGTCCACCCCGGAAGACGAGCACCCTGCGGCCACGACGGCGACGATGAGGAACGCGAGAGCGCCGGCGGCGAGCCGATGGCGGCGGAGGGCACCCGTGGAGCGCATGACGGTGTGACGCCCGGTACGCCCCCGCTGGTTCCCGTCGGCGGTTTCGAATCTGGATAGCAGGGCGGGAGGCGCTACGCTCGTCTGCTCACCACTCGGGCGAGTGGCGGAATTTGGTAGACGCGCAGGATTCAGGTTCCTGTGTCCGAAAGGACGTGGGGGTTCAAGTCCCCCCTCGCCCACCACGGCAGTTCACCAGGCCCACGACGCCGCCCTGACAGGGCGGCGTCGCCTCGTTCGGGCGCACGTACCGTGGGGGTGGGGATCCGGAGACGACCGCAACCACGGGGAGCACGGCTGATGGCCCGCAGGATCGCGACCAACCGCACGGTCGAGCGGGACGAGCTGCTCGCCTTCGTGCGGCCCCGACATCGGGTGGTGCTGCTCACCACCCGCGGCGACGGGACGCCGCAGGCGTCGCCGGTCAGCGCCGGCGTCGACGAGGCCGGACGGCTCGTCACCTCGACGTACCCCGAGCGGGCCAAGGTGGCGAACGCCCGGCGCCGGACCGCCGGCTCGGCGCTCGTGCTGTCCGACGACTGGAACGGCGAGTGGGTGCAGCTCTGGGGCTCGCTCGAGGTGCTCGACCTCCCCGAGGCGCTCGACCCCCTCGTCGACTACTACCGCTCGATCGCCGGCGAGCACCCGGACTGGGACGAGTACCGCCAGGCCATGGTCGACCAGGGCAAGAGCCTGCTGCGCCTCACCATCGAGCGGTGGGGACCCATCGCCAGCGGCGGCTTCCCCGCCCGCCTCGCCGAGGACTGAAGCCTCGGGCGGTACCGCCCGGTCAGGCGGCCAGGGTGGCGCCGGCGGTGCCCATGAGGTCGAGGAAGTTGTCGCAGTAGAAGCGCCGGCGCACGTCCTCGGAGGCGTCGCCGAGCGAGGCCTCGAACCGCTCCAAGGGCTTGCGGCCGCCCTCGACGTGGGGGAAGTCGGACGAGAACAGCAGCAGCTCGGGTGCGCTCTGCTCGATGATCCAGCCGACGTCCTCGGTCGGGTACGGCGTGAAGCGCACCTGGCGGCGTACGTACTCGGTGGGCCGCAGGGACAGGGCCTGGAGGCGCTCTTCGTGGCGGTGGAACGCCTCGAAGGCCGACTCCATCTGCCGCAGCCAGCTCGGCACCCAGATGGCGCCCTGCTCGACGACCCCGAGGCGCAGGTCGGGGAAGCGGTCGAGGACGCCGTCGAAGATCATCGTCGCGAGGGTCTGGGCGGGCGGGCCGGGGATGCCCATGTAGTCGACCGAGCGGAAGTTCTCCTCGCCGCCGTGGAAGTCGGGCGGCACCGGCAAGCCGTTGCGGAAGTAGGCCGGGTCGATCAGGTCGCCCGTGCCCCCGACGTGGAAGACGACGGGGATACCGGCCTCCTGCGACTGGGCCCAGACCGGGTCGAGCCCGAGGTGGCTCGGCGAGTGCCCCGGCGGGCAGCCCGACGCGACGAGGAGGGCGGCGGCGCCCAGGGCGATGGCCTCGCCGGCCAGCGCCGGCGCCTGCTCGAGGTCGAAGAGGGGCACGTAGCAGGTGGGCAGCAGGCGGTCATCGACGGAGCAGAACTCGACCACGCCCCGGTTGTGGGCCCGGGCGGCGCCGACGGCCAGCTCGGCGTCGTCGCCGTGCTCCCAGTCGTGCAGCCGGCCGTTGTGGAAGGTGTTGAACACGAGCTGGCTCGAGAAGCCGAGCAGATCGAGCGCCCGCGGCCGGTCCTCGGGGATCCACGAGCCGGTGGCGGCGAAGTTCTTGCGCGCCATGATCTCCTCCGCCTCGACTGCCCGGTAGTCCTCGGAGCCGTGCTGGGCCCGCAGCCGGTCGAAGGCGGCGGTCAGATCACGGAGCTGCTCGTCGGGGTCGCCGGTCTGACGTAGCTCGTTGCCGCTGGAGTACGCCAGCGGGGCGATGCGGTCCCGGATGCCGGGGTCGGCGTGGTCGCGCAGCCACGTCGGCGTCTCCATGATGTGGGCGTCGGCGTCGTGGATCGTGCGACCGCTGGCGTAGGGCACCGGACTCAGCCCCCGGCCATCGACACGAGCTCGACGCCGGCCACGACACACCCGGGGCGAGCGAACGGTTCATCGACGATCCCCATGGGCAGCGAGGGTAGGACCGCAGCCGTGCGCCGTCGAGGGGTTCCGACGGCCGTCAGCCGCCATCGAGGTGGTCGTCATCGCGGGGGCGCAGTGGCCCGGCCGTGCGGCGCGTCCGTTCAGACGGGCCAGGCGACGGGCAGGTGGAGGGGTTCGCGGACCGGGATCGACCCCAGCCAGACCGGGTCACCGGCGAGCTGCAGGTGGGGGATGCGCCGGAGGAGCGTGGCGATCGCGATCTCGCCGTGGAGCCGCGCGAGCGGCGCTCCGAGGCAGAAGTGGGCGCCGGCACTGAACGCGAGGTGGGGGTTGTCGGCTCGGGCGATGTCGAAGGCATCCGGCGACGGAAAGGCGGCTGGGTCGCGGTTGGCGCCGGGGGGGAACACGAATCGTTGCTCGCCGGCGCGGAACTGATAGCCGCCGAGCTCGACGTCCTCGCGGGCTCGGCACATGACGACGCTGATCGGTGACACGAGGCGCAGCATCTCCTCGACCGCGCTGGGAAGCAGGTTCGGGTCGTCGAGCAACGCCTCGAGTTGCTCGCGGTGCTCGAGGAGCAACAGGACGCCGCCGGTGATGAGGCTCGACGTGGTGACGTGCCCGGCCTCCACGAAGAACACGCAGTTGGCGAGCAGGTCGTGGCGGCCATCCTCGTCGGTGGGCGCATCCGCCGCGAGGATCGACAGGAGGTCGTCTCGAGGGACGGCTACACGCTCGTCGAGCAGTTCGCCGAGGTAGCCGAGCATCTCGGTGGTGGCGGCACTGGCCGCCCGGACGCAGTCCGGTTCGTGCTGGCGGGCGAAACCGGTGTCCACGGCGAGCATGCGTTCGGCGAGCCACGGCTGGCGGACCTCGGGCACCCCGAGGACGCTCGTGATGATCGAGAACGGCAGCGGCCTGGCGTAGTCCGTGACGAGGTCCATCCGCCCGGTGTCGATCACGGCGTCGAGGAGGGCGTCTGCCTTGGCTTCGATCGCCTGTCGGTACTGCTCCACCCGGCCGGGGGTGAAGATGCGCGAGAACCTCCGGCGCATCGCGTGGTGGCGTTCGCCGTCGAGGTTGAGGAGCCAGCACCCGAACATCGCCCACATCGCTTCGGGGGAGGCGGCGACGTCGAGGACCGGGGGTCCGAACCGCGGGTCCCTCAACATCTCCGCGGCCACAGCGTGACGGCACCCCGGGACATCGACGGACCGGTAGACCGGAGCGGGGTCGGCGAGCGCCTCGGGGGAGAACAGCCCGCCGACGACGCGTTGGTCATCGGAGACGCTCATCAACCACCGCCTGGTGGGTGGGTCCGGACGTAGGCGAAGAACATGTCGATGGCGCGATCGAGCTGCGACGACCAGCGTTGACCGCCGGGGTCGTTGGCGATCTGCTGGTCGGTGAGACCGGTCTGCAACGCCACCCACAGGTCGACGTCGACCTGGTCGACGACGCCGACGGCTTCGAGGGCCCCGGCCATGTCCTGGAACGACGACCACGCGAGCTCCATCGACGGAGCCGACGGGACGAAGTCGGGGATCGTGCGCTGGAACAGCAGTTGGTAGCGGACCGGATCCTCGGTGCAGAAGTTCGTGAACACGGCCGACCCCGCCCGGAACACGTCGTCGGGATCACCCTGGCGATCCACGGCGCCCATGACGGCCTGCAGCTGACGGTGGCCGTGGGCGAACAGCGCGTCGTAGATGTCGAGCTTCGACGGGAAGTACTGGTAGATCGACGAAGCGTGCATGCCGACCTTCTCGCCCAGGTCACGCATCGACAGCCCTGCCAGCCCGTGCTCGTGCACGAGCTCCCACGCGGCGTTGACGACATCGTCGATCATCGATTGCCGACGTCGATCTCGTGCCTGGCTCACTGCGGACTCCCAACACTGTTTGGATTCTCCAACATTGTTGGAGTTCTGTCAACCATCGCTTCCATCGTCCCCGCTCCCAGGGGTCCCGCGGGCCTGCCGGGCTACCGATCTCCTCAGGGCATCCTTCGAGTGACGAACCACTGGGGGCAGGTCACCCGGCCACGACGTGATCTCCCGCTCACACCCCGAAGACCTGGTCCACCATGCGGTCGGGCCAGTCCGCCCGGAACGGGCCCGCCCGATCGGGCCGAGGCGCAGGCCTGCCTCGACGCCGTCCACACCGCCATCGACGGCTACGGCGCCCAGCCCTGAGCCACTCGGCGCCGGTGCCGCGCCGCGCCACGACCCGGCCGTCCGGTCAGGCCAGTGACCAGTTCAGCGTGACCGCGCCGCGAGCGTTGTCGTAGCCGTCGACGGCGACGCGGTACGTGACGCCGGCGGTGACCGCGAACGACACGCTGCTCTGGATGCCGCATGAGTCATCGTTGCCCGCGAGCGCTGTGAGGCTGTTCACGGCCGTACCCGTGTAGGCCCCGAGCAACGTGTCGAACCCGCTGCCGCAAGTGGTGAACGTGGCGGTGCCGGCCGACGGCGCGGTCCAGCGGTACCAGATCGAGCCGCCCCCGGCGTTGCCGCCGTGGTTCGGCTCCCCGGGCTCCTTCGCCGCGTGCACCGTCGAGCCCGTCGTGGTGCCGCTTGCACCGGTGACCACCTGCGCGTTCGCGAAGGTGTCGTTGGCCGGTGGCGCAAAAGCCAGCGCGGCGTTGATGGTGGCGGTGCCCGCCGCGGTCACGGTGATCGGTGTCGACCCGGCATAGTCGGGACTGTTGTTGTGGTACTCCTGGCGGCGGCCCCCGTTGGGGTCCACGATCGTCGCCCGATACGTCCCCGGAGGCAGACCGGCGATGGTGTACGTGCCCGCCCCTGAGGTGACGGCGCCGCCGGCGATGGCGCCGGTGGGGCCGATGGCGACCACCCACGCCCCCACCAGAGGGTTCCCGGAGGGGTCGTCGGTGACCGTGCCGGCCATCGAACCGGTGTTGGCGTCGAGGGCGGCGTCGGTGACCGCCGGCGCGGTGACCGACGTGGCGGTCGCGAGCCCCGTGTTGGGCTGGTTGTCGTGCCACTCCATGTTGTGCAGACCAGTCGAGTCGATGAACGCCAACTTGTAGTCACCCGCCGCCACATTCAGGCTGTACAGGCCCGACCCGTTGGTGACCGCCCCGCCGGCGTTGCGGAAGTCCGACGCCCGCAACGCCACCACGAACACCCCCGCCAGCGTCGCGTTCGTGCCCGCTTCGCGGACCGTGCCCGACAGCGTCGCCGGCCCCGGTGTCGTCGACTGGGCCGGCAACGCCACGTTCGCCGCGGTGGAGGCGCCGGCGGTGACCGCCAACGACGTCGCCCCCAGGAAATCCACCGAGTTCGGGAAGTACCGCGACGCGTGCGCGCCGGTCGGGTCCACGAACACCGGCCGGTACGACCCCGCCGCCAGCCCCGCGATGTTGTACTGGCCTGCCCCGTTCGCCACCGCACCCCGCTGGGTCGCACCGGTGGTCGCGTTGATCCCGATCACCCACGCCCCCCCGATCGGCGTCCCCGAACCCGCCTCGGTCACCGTCCCCGCGACCGCACCGCGCAACGACACCATCTGCGGGTCCACGTCGGTCGTGTTCCCCGCGGTCACCGTCACCGTCGCCGGCGCACCATGGAACCCCGCCGTATGCGCCCCCGACGGGTCCACCACATACAAGTAGTACGACCCCGCCGCCACCGGCGCCTCGAAGTTCCCCGAGCCGTCGGCCACCACACCCGCCGCGATCGAGAAATCCGAGGTACGCAACACCGCCACCCACGCCCCGGCCAAGGGATCGCCCGAACCCGACTCGGTCACCGTCCCCGACACCCCGGTCGGCGGGAGCGGAACGTCGACCGCGGGCAGTGCATCGCCCATCTCGCCGGGGTCGTCACCCCGAGACGTCGTATCGCCCTGACCGAGCTGGCCCTGCGCGTTCGTTCCCCAGCACTTCAGCTCGCCGTTGTCGAGCCGGGCGCAGGTGGTGTGCGCACCGGCGGTGACGGCCGTGGGCGTGCGTCCGGTGCCGAGATCCACCGGCGCCAGGTTGTCGCCCATCTCGTTCGCCTCGTCGCCCCGCCAGTTCGTGTCCCCCTGGCCCAGCTGCCCGAAGTCGTTGTAGCCCCAGCACTTCACGGTGGCGTTGTCGAGGACCGCGCACGTGTGTAGTTCACCGCCGGTCAGCGCGACGGCGGTGCGCCCTGTGCCGAGGTCCACCGGCGCCAGGTTGTCGCCCATCTCCCCCGGGCCGTCGCCACGATGCGCCGTGTCGCCCTGACCCAGTTCGCCCTGGAGGTTGAAGCCCCAGCACTTCACGCTGTCGTCGTCGAGCAAGGCACACGTGTGATAGCGGGACGAGGTGACGACGGTCGCCGTTCGACCCGTGCCGAGATCGACCGTGGGGAGGTCGTCCCCCATCTCTCCTGCGTTGTCCCCGCGATGGTCGGTGTCGCCCAGGCCGAGTTGTCCCTCGCTGTTGTACCCCCAACATTTGACGGTGGCGTTGTCCAACAACGCGCACGTGAAGGTGCCCCCGCTCGAGATCGCGGTCGCGGTGCGGCCGGCGCCGAGGGACACGGGGGGCAGCGCGTCACCCATCTCACCCGGCTGATCGCCCAGATCGTTGGCGTGGCCCTGACCGAGTCCTCCGTCGCCGTTGTACCCCCAGCACTTCACCGAGCCGTCGTCCAACAAGGCACACGTGTGCGCGATGCTCGCCACGATGGCCGTGGCGGTGCGCCCCGTCCCCAGCGGAACCGCCGGCAGGTTGTCGCCCATCTCGCCCGGGTCGTCACCCCGGAACGCGGTGTCGCCGAGCCCGAGCTGACCGTAGAGGTTGTAGCCCCAGCACTTCACGCTGCCGTTGTCCAACAGCGCGCAGGTGTGGTTGTTGCCCGCCGCGACCTCGATGGCGGTGCGGCCCGTGCCCAGGTCGACCGCTTGCAGGTTCTCACCCATCTCGCCGGGGTCGTCGCCCCGGTGAGCCGCATCGCCGAGGCCCAACTGGCCCTGCAAGTTGTACCCCCAGCAGACCACCGACCCGTTCCCTCGTACCACGCAGGTGTGCGGGCCCGACGACAGCGTCCGATACGCAAGCGGTGCGCCCGGGGCCTCGTTGCCGTCCGCAGCACCAGGAACCGCCGGCATCAGCAGTGCCGCGGCGACGATCGTCACCACCCCCAACACCATCACGTCCCGCCGTCGACGACCCCGCCATCCGCTCATCACAACCCCCCGGCTGCCCGCCACGAACGCTACGCCCCGCCGACGAGCGGCACAAGGGGCCGCAGCGGCCGCCCCGGTCGACCGGCAGGACCGACCACAATCTCGACTCGCCGCGGTCACTCAACCGCAGTGTTGCTCAGCGAGGTGGGAGGCCGAGGGCGGCGTCGATGGTGGCGGTGCCGCCGGCGGTGATGTTGATGGGGGTGGCCCCAGCGAAGTCGGGACTGTTGTCGTAGTACTCCTGGGCGCGCCCGCCGTTGGGGTCCACGATCGTCGCCGGTACCGGCATCAGGCCTGAGGCGCAGGCGCTTCGCTCCTGCGCTTGTCGCACCAAACGGCCAGCCTCTCCAAAGGAGTCCACGAGGATCAGGCGCACGACCACCGCGCAAGCCGAACCGTCGACCAGGTAGAGGTCGATGGTGCGGTGCCGCTTGGGTCGGGCACCGGGGCGCACCGGAACCGAAGGTCCAACTCCCAGGACGCGAGCAGGGTGGCGTTGGCCGCTTCGACGTCCATTCCAGGATTGCACCCGAAACTGCGCTGCGCCAGCGAAAGACCTCGGAATATCAGTCTTCGTACTGGGTCCAATCCTCCGGGTTGTCTTCGACGAACTGGTCGATGACCTCGCCGTCGACGCCGTCGATGATCACCAATCCCCGCTTCGTGGGCGGTTCGTCGGCCGAGTACAGCAGGACGCGCCAGGTGGGGCGGCTGCGCAGGCCCCGCCAGCCCATCTGGGCCGAGGCGTGTCCCACGGGGAATCCCACGGCGTGAGTGGCCCCGACCAGGGCGTCCTTCTCGTCGAGCTCGAGGGTGACGCCGGCGAGGAAGTGGTAGAGGGCCACGACGACCAGGGCGACACCCGCGTAGAGCACGCCCGCGTTGACCAGAACCGGGTCGCCACCCCGGGTCACCCCCCACACCAGGATGCAGAGCGCCCCGAGGCCCAGGTAGATGTAGCCAGGGATGCGCCGGCGGTTGTTGTTGGGGAACTGGTAAGGCCCGACGAAGGCCGAGACGTCCAGGTCCTCGGGCAGCTCGTCGCCGGCGACGGGGAGGTCCTCGTCGGGGGCGTCGCCCGGTGTCGTCTCGTCGGCCATCAGCGACGACCGTACCGGGGTGCGGCTCAGGAGGGCCAAGCGGCCCTCAGCCGCTCCCAGCTGACACCGAGCGGCTCGGGCAGGACGCGGGTCTCGGCCACGGTGGTGATGAAGTTGGTGTCGCCGAACCAGCGTGGCAGGCAGTGCACGTGGAGGTGGTCGGGCACGCCCGCTCCCGCGGCATGCCCCAGGTTCATGCCCACGTTGACCCCCTGGGGCGCGTAGGCGGCCTTGATGGCGGCCACCGCCCGGGTGACGGTGGCCCACAGCTCGGAGGACTCGTCGACCGTCAGGCCCTCGAGGTCGGCCACGGCTCGGTTGGGCAGCACCATGAGGTGCCCGCTGTTGTACGGGTACGCGTTCAAGATGGCGAAGGTGTGCACACCCCGGTGCAGGACGTAGGTGACGTCGTCGGGCTCACCCGAGTGCAGGATCCGCTCGAAGAGGGAGCCGTCGTCGCCGTGCGCCGACGACGGGCTGTCGGCGTCACCGGCGAAGGCGCTGGTGATGTAGTCGCTGCGCCAGCCCGCCCATTGGCGTTCGAGTGCGGGGCCGGCCCGCTCAGGCACGAGCGACCACGTCGGCGGCGAGATGGGCGACGAAGTCGTCCACGACCACGCCTCGCTCGACTTCGCCCCCGCGGGGATTGACCCCGACGGTGCCGTGCTCGACATCGTCGTCGCCGACCACCAGCACGTAGGGCAGCTTCTCGACCTTCGCCTTGCGGATTCGGGCGCCGAGCTTCTCGTCGGCGCCGATCGCGTCGGCCCGGAAGCCCTCGCTCTGGAGCCGGTCGACCAGGCGGTGCGCGTAGGTCTCATGGTCATCGCGCACGGGGAGGACCCGCACCTGCACGGGGGCCAGCCACACCGGGAAGGCGCCCGCGAAGTGCTCGAGCAGCACGCCGAAGAACCGCTCGACGGACCCGAACAGGGCGCGGTGCACCATGATCGGCTGGTGGCGCTGGTTGTCGGCGCCGACGTACTCGAGGTCGAAGCGCTGCGGGTTCTGGAAGTCGACCTGGATGGTGGACAGCTGCCAGCTCCGCCCGATGGCGTCGCGCACGTCGACGTCGATCTTGGGCCCGTAGAAGGCGCCGCCGCCCTCGTCCACCTCGTAGTCGAGACCGGCGAGCTCGATGGCCGAGCGCAGCGCGTCGGTGGCCCGCTCCCAGTCCTCGTCGGACCCCAGCGACTTCTCGGGCGGCCGGGTCGAGAGCTTGGCCTGGAAGTCCTCGAAGCCGAAGGCCCGTAGGACCGACAGCACGAAGTCGAGCAGGCTGGCCAGCTCGTCGGGGAGCTGCTCGGGCGTGACGAAGATGTGGCTGTCGTCCTGCGTGAAGCCCCGGATGCGGAACAACCCGTGCAGGGTGCCCGACCGCTCGTACCGGTACACCGTGCCCAGCTCGAACAACCGGTAGGGCAGCTCGCGGTAGGAGCGCTGGTTGCTCTTGTAGATGAGGATGTGGAACGGGCAGTTCATCGGCTTGGGGTAGTACTTCACCCCGTCGTCCAGCTCCATGGGCGGGTACATCGCGTCGGCGTAGAAGCCGAGGTGCCCACTGGTCTCCCAGAGCACCGACTTGGCGATGTTGGGCGAGTAGGCGAACTGGTACCCGCCGCGCTCGTGGCGCTCTCGGCTGTAGTCCTCCATGAGCTTGCGCACGATGGCGCCCTTGGGGTGCCAGACGGCGAGGCCGGGCCCCAGCTCGTCGGGGAAGGAGAGCAGGTCGAGCTCGTGGGCGAGGCGACGGTGGTCGCGCTTCTCGGCCTCCTCGAGCATGGTGAGGTGCTCGTCGAGCTTGGCCTTGGACTCCCAGGCCGTGCCGTAGATGCGTTGGAGCATGGGGTTGCGCTCGTCGCCCCGCCAGTAGGCGCCGGCGACCCGCGTGAGCTTGAAGTGCCCGAGGTGGCTCCCCGTGTCGGGCACGTGCGGGCCCCGGCAGAGGTCGATGAAGCGGGGCGGGTTCTCGTAGGTGCGGACGAGGCCCGACTCCGTCGCCGACGTCGGGTCGTCGGCCGCGCCCCGGATGATCTCGCACTTGTACTTGTGGGCGGCGAAGAGCTCCAGGGCCTGCGCGTCGGGGATCTCGTCGCGCAGGAAGGGCTGGCGCTCCCTGATGATCTCGCGCATCTTGGCGTCCAGGCGCTCGAGGTCCTCGGGGGTGAAGGTGCCCCCGTCGGCCAGCTCGAAGTCGTAGTAGAAGCCGTTCTCGATGGGAGGCCCGATGGCGAAGGTGGCGCCGGGGAACAGCTCGAGCACGGCTTGGGCGAGCACGTGCGCGGTCGAGTGGCGGATCGTGTAGCGGCCCCGCTCGCTGTCCGCGGTGATGATCGATACGGCGTCGCCGTCGCTCAGGGGGGTGACGAGGTCGCGTTCCTCGCCGTTGATCTCGGCGATCACCGCGGCCTTGGCGAGGCCCCGGCCGATGCTCGCGGCGAGGTCCCCCGCGGTGGCGCCCGGCTCCAACACGCGCGTGGAGCCGTCCGGCAGGCCGATGCTGATCTGTGCGCTCATAGGTACCGCTCTTGGCGACGTCGTCGCCGGGCCCCTAGGGCCACCGCTTCGCTCATGTCCTGAACTTACCGGCGGACCCGCGACGCCCCGTAGTCCATTCCCGGGAGGTCGGCGGGCTCAGGCCGAGTTGAGCACCGATGCGGACGAGCGTCGCTCGGGGGCGTCGGTCGTACCGCTGTCGCTCCCGTTGGCAACCGAGCCGTTGGCGGCCAACCCCTCGCTCGTGATGACCCCGGCCGTCTTCGCCGGCATGGTCTCGTCGGTCTTCGTGGCGTAGTGGTCGACGTAGTCCTGGCCCGAGAGGCTGCGGATCTCGAACATGACCTCGTCGATCATGCGGCGCAGCGCGAGCCGGTCGCTCTCGCGGTCCCGGTAGCGAGCCGGGTCGATCGGAGCCCCGATGTTGACCCACACGGGCATGAACGGCTTGGGGAACTTCGCGTCCGGCGGCTGCACCTCGCGGGTCCCCACCAGGCCCACGGGGATGATCGGAGCCCCAGTGCGGAACGAGAGGCGCGCCGGCCCGGTGTGGCCCTTGTGCAACACCCCGTCGCGGGAGCGGGTGCCCTCGGGGTAGATGCCGAAGAACTCCCCTGCCTCGAGCACCCTGGCGGCGGCGTTGAGGGCTCGCTCGCTGGCCGAGCCACCGGACCGGTCGATGGGGATCATCCCCATCGCGGGAAAGAGGAACTTCGTCTTCCAGTCGTCCATGTACTCGGCCTTGCCGACATAGGTGATGCGTCGCGGCAGCACCAGGGGAAGGAAGAAGGAATCGAGCACCGACGTGTGATTGGGGCAGAAGATGGCGGGCCCGACGTCCGGCACGTGCTCGATGCCGCGCACGTACATCCGCCAATTGAAGCGGAAGACCGGCGACATCACCGCGCGAGCCAGTGGGTACAGCCGGCCTGCCTCTCGTGCCATGTGCCCCCCTCCCTCGCTCGTCGTGTGCTCCGCGGCAGGCTACCGCGGGCCTCGCTCACGTGGTGGCGACCCTGCGGAGGACGGCGCCTGCCGGCCGACGAGTCGGATTCGGGACACGACGTCGGTCAATCGGTGCCCCGGACCGGTGCGCCGGCCCCACTCACCGTTGTCACTGTCAGACGGCGAGGTGGACGCCCAGCAGAGCGGAGGCGTCGCTCACGCCGTGGCCGGCCGCCGCCGCGGCGTCGATGGCGGCGACCGCCCGGGGCGTGTCGAGATCGTCGTCGAGGGCGGCTCGCACCTCGTCCAGGCCCCCGTCACCGTCGCCCGCCGCGACCCACCGCTGGAGGCGTGCCGAGGCCTCCGGCATCAACGTGGCGTCCCACTCCCAGGAGTCGCGGTAGTGGTGGGACACCACTGCCAGGCGGATGGCTCGCGCATCGTGGTCCTCGAGGAGATCGTGGACGAACACGAGGTTGCCGAGCGACTTCGACATCTTCTCACCGTCCATCCGCACCATGGCCTGGTGCATCCAGTGGCGGACGAAGGGCTGGCCGGTGGCTGCCTCGGACTGGGCCGCTTCACACTCGTGGTGGGGGAAGATCAGGTCGGCCCCGCCGCCGTGCAGGTCGATGGTCGTGTCGAGCTCGCGCAGCGCCAGTGCCGAGCACTCGATGTGCCAGCCGGGTCGGCCGGGCCCCCACAGCGACTCCCAGGCGGGCTCGTCGTCCGCCGAGGGCTGCCAGAGGATGAAGTCGAGGGGATCGCGCTTGTGGGGATCATCGGGGTTGCCGCCACGCTCGGCGGCCAGCACCAGCATCTCCTCACGGGAGAGGTGGCTGATCTGGCCGAAACGGGGGGACGACGCCACGTCGAAGTACACGGCCCCACCGGACTGGTAGGCGTGCCCCTGGTCGAGCACCATGCCGATGAAGCCGCGGATGTCGGCGATGGCCGAGGTGGCGCGCGGCTCGCTCCAGCACGGCACGACGCCGAGGGCGTCCATGTCGGCATCGAACTTCGTCATCTCGGCGGCGGCGAGGTCGAGGTAGTGCACCCCCAGCTCTCGGGCCTTTCGCAAGATGTCGTCGTCCACGTCGGTGACGTTGCGAACGCAGCGGGTCTCGTGACCTCGGTCGCGCAGGCGGCGCTGGAGGACGTCGTAGGCGAGGTACACGGCGGCGTGGCCGAGATGGGACGAGTCGTACGGCGTGATGCCGCACGTGTACATCGTGACGATCGGTCCCGGAGTGAAGTCGACGACCTCACGCCGAGCCGTGTCGTACAGCCGCAGAGGCGCCTCGCCCCCCGGCGTGGTCACTCGTCGATGCCGGTGAACTTCACCGCGGCCCGCGTCTTGTAGCGCACGTTGAGCTGGAGCAGCACTGCGGCGAAGGCCTCGATGGGGGCGGCGTTGGACAGCTCCCCGGCGTCGAGGGGACGCATGTCGGCGAGCTTGCGGACGATCTCGGCGGTCGTCTCGGTGGCCGAGGGGTGGTCCGAGCAGATGAGCACATCGCTCTCGACCGGGTGGTCGAGGTCGCCGAGCTCCTTGGCGGGCACGTGGTGGAAGGCGGCCGCCACGAGCGACTTCGGCACGGCGGCCTGCACGCTCGCCGCCACCGAGCCGCGGGGCGGCACCAGCGGCTGGAACTCGTGGCCGACCTTGGCGAGGGCGTTGGCCATGGAGATGACCACCTTGCCGCGCAGCTGGCGCGAGACCGAGGCCGCTGTGGACGCCGCGGCATCCCACGGCGTGGCGATGACGACGACGTCGGCTGAGGCCGCCCCCTCGTTGTCCTCCGAATCCACGGACAGGTTGCGGTCGGGCCACCGTTCGAGCAGGCGATCCCGCTCTTCCATGGCCCGGTAGCGCGAACGCGACCCGATGACGACGTCGAACCCGCCGGACGCGAGTCGGGCCGCCATCGCCCGACCGGCCGGACCGGTCCCTCCCAACACTCCGATCTTCACGGCAGCGAGGTTATCGGTGGCCCCTCCCGACCCGCGCATCCGCCGTGCGCCGTACTGTCTCGGTCATGGGCCTCCTCGACGGCAAGCGTCTCCTCATCACCGGTGTGCTCACCGACGCGTCGCTCGCGTTCGGGGTGGCCAAGCTCGCCCAGGAGGAGGGCGCCGAGGTCGTCCTCACCGGCGCCGGCCGGGGGATGCGCCTCACCCAGCGCACATCCCGCAAGCTTCCGACCGAGGCCGACGTCCTCGAGCTCGACGTCACCGACGACACCCACCCCGCGGCGGTGCGCGACGCCCTGGCCGAGCGCTGGGGCACCGTCGACGGCGCCCTGCACGCCATCGGCTTCGCCCCCGAGACCTGCCTCGGCGGCCAGTTCCTCGACACCACCTGGGCCGACGTCTCCGTCGCCGTGCAGGTCTCCGCCTACTCGCTGCGGGCGGTGGCCGACGCGGTCGTGCCCCTGATGAGCGGGGGCGGCTCCATCGTGGGCCTCGACTTCGACGCACGGGTGGCGTGGCCCGCGTACGACTGGATGGGCGTGGCCAAGGCCGCCCTCGAGTCGACCTCGCGTTACCTCGCCCGGGACCTCGGGGCGCAGCAGATCCGGGTCAACCTCGTGGCCGCCGGGCCCGTCAAGACCCTGGCCGCCCGCTCGATCCCCGGCTTCTCGGCCTTCGAGGACGTGTGGGACGCCCGTGCCCCGCTCGGCTGGGACGTGAACGACAGCTCCGCGGTCGCCAAGGCCTGCGTGGCGCTGCTCTCGGACTGGTTCCCCGCAACGACCGGCGAGCTCCTGCACGTCGACGGCGGGTACCACGCCATCGGAGCCTGACACTGGACCGACTTCGTCGGTGCGGCTTCGTCGCCGCGGTCGGGTCAGCGCCTTCCGACCCGCGCGCTGCTGTCACTCGAGGTAGCGGGGGTTGGCCACGGCCAGCTTGTCGCGCACCGTGGCCCAGACCGCGGCCTTGACCTCGTCGTAACGCCCGTCGAGCTCGCCCGAGCGGATGGCGGCGGCCAGCTCCGCGTCGTCGGCGTAGCCCAGTGCCCCGAGGCGCACGGCGTGCGCCTCGGCCATGGCCGCGCCCGACTCGATCTCCCGCTGCACCTGGCCGAGCACGTTGATGGCGACCCGGGTGTGGAACTGCACGCGACCCTCGGTGGCGCCGAGCACGTCGTTCTCGAGGAACTCCCGGACGGCCTCGACCAGCTCGGCCGCCGTCGGCGAGTCGTGGGGGGCGGTCACCGTGCCCCCTCCGGGCCACGTCGTCGGGCGGCCTTCGTCATGGCAGCAGCGCCAGGACGTCGTGCTCGTTCTCGCAGGTGCGCCGGCCGATGGCCGCCAGCTCCACCGAGCGCGAGACCCGTCGGGTGTGCGACGCGGCCTGGATGATGCACATGACCCCCCACTTCACCGTGCTGAGCACCTCCCACCAGCGCACCACCTCATGGTCGACGCCATCGGGCAGGCCCGCAGCGTCGGCGTACGCCGCGAAGAGGTCCTCGTACTCGCCGAAGCCACCCACGGGCGGGGTCGCACCGAAGCGCCAGGCCTTGACGCACAACCAGCCGAGGTCCTCCATAGGGTCACCGAGGTGGGCCAGCTCCCAGTCGAGCACCGCCCGCAGGCCCTCGGGGCCGACGATGAGGTTGCCGTTGCGGAAGTCGCCGTGGACGACCCGCGTCGGCCCCGTCGGCGGGCGGTTGGCCTCGAGCCAGCGGAAGGCCAGCTCGAAGGCGGGGTGGGGTTCGCCCAGGACGTCGAGGAGGTTGCGGAACTGCGTGATCTGGTCGAGGTCGTGCAGCCCGAGGGACTCGTCGACGGGGATGGCGTGGATGCCGGCGAGGGCCCGACCGCACTGGGCGGCGAGCTCGCCGCGGGCGCCCGCGTAGCGCTCGTCTCGCAGGATGCGCCGGGGGATGGTCTCGCCCTCCAGGCGCTCCACCACGAGGTACGCGGCGGCGAGTGGCTCGCCCTCGGCCTCCCCCGGCCTCGGCACCTCGGCGGGGCCGGTGACCACCACCGCGGGCACGGGAACACCTTGTGCCGCCGCCGCCCGCAGGAGGCCGGCCTCGGTGCGGGTGCCGCCGCCGGTGTTGATGGCGCCACCGGGGCGCTCCCGCTGGAGGATCAGCGGGCGTGTGGAACCGTCGGGACCGACCGCGTCGAACGCGAAGGTCTCGCGCGACGCGCCGCCCGACAGGCGGTGCAGGTCCTCGACCCGCACCGGCGGTTCGAGGACTGCGACCAGGACGTGCTCGAGCGCTGTCGCCAGCGCATCATCAACAAGCTGCGGCAACGGTCGGGTACGGGTTGACCGGGGCGCCCCCACCCGGCCAGATCTCGAAGTGGAGGTGGTTGATGCCGTTGGCGTTTCCGGTGGCGCCGACGAAGCCGATGACCGTGCCCGCCACGACGTGACCCGAGGCGGCGTAGCCGCTGAGGTGGGTGCCGAAGTAGGTGTTGCCGTCGTCGCCGTAGAGAAAGAACGAGAGCCCGCCGAGGCTCACTCCCCGGTGGGAGACGTCGCCGTCGACTGACGCGTAGATCGGGGTGCCCGCCGACGCCATCATGTCCACCCCCTGGTGGGTGCGGCCCCCCGAGCGGGGGGCGCCCCACGAATCGATGAAGGTCGAGCCGGGCACGGGGCAGAGGAACTCACCGTCGCTGGCGGGTGGCGCTGGCGCACTGCTCCCGCCGGCAGGCGTGCTCGCGTCGGGGGTCTCTCCGGGAGCAGGCGCGGCGGCCGCGGCCGCGGCTGCGGCTGCGGCTGCCTCCCGCCGCTGGCGCTCCTCCTCCATGCGCCGGCGCTCGGCCTCGATGCGGTCCCGCTCGAGGTCTTCGAGGCGGGCCACCTCCGCCTGGAGCTCGGCGTTGCGCTGTGCGAGGCGCTCGACCGCGGCGGCCTGGTCGGCACGCAGTTCGTCGAGCTCGGCGGCGGCGTCCTCCAGATCGGCCCGCTGGCCGGCGTAGGCGTCGATGGCGTCGGTGTCGCCCTCGGTCACGAAGCGCGCCAGCTCGTTGCCGAGGAGCTGGTCGCCGACGTCGGCGTCGAGGGGCACCAGCGCAGGCGGCTCACCGGCCCGCATGTACTGGTCCACGGCGATGGTCTGCACCTCGGCCTCGAGGTCCTCGATGCCGTTGGACGCGACCTCCACGCGGTGCTCCACCTCGGACATCTGCTGCTCGAGGCGGCCCAAGTCCCCCTGCGCCTCGTCGAGCTCGCGGATGGTGGCCTCGGCGCGCGCGCGGGTGTCATCGACGTCCGAGGCCGACGCGTCCGTGACGGCGGCCACGCTGCCCACCGCCAGGGAGGCGGCTACGAGCACCTTCGTCGCCATCCGCACCCGCCCGAGGCTACCCACTGCCGCCGGCTGCGGCTCGGCATCGGGGCTCACCCACCCGAGGTGGCCCCGTCCGGGCCGGCCTCCGCCCCGGACTCCTCGCGGTCGGACTCGTCGCGGTCGGACTCGTCGCGGATGTCGCCGACGAGCTCCTCCACCAGGTCCTCCAGCGTCACGAGCCCGGTGGTGCGCCCGCTGGCGTCCCGGGCAATCCCGAGGTGTCGGCGGCGCCGGCGCATCTCGAGCATCGCGTCCTCGACGGTGCCACCCTCGTCGAGCTCGACGAGCTCGGTGCGCAGGAGACGCTCGGGCAGCGGGACGTCCCGGGCGTCAGGACGAAGGGCGAGCAGGTCCTTCGCGTGGATGAAGCCGAGGACCTCGTCGAGGTCGCGGCCCACGACCGGCAGTCGGCTGTGCCCGCTGCTGCGGATCACCGCCTCGATCTCTGCCGGCGTCTGGTCGCGCCGGATGTGCACCACCCCGTCCCGGGGCACCATCACCGTCGACACCGGCGCGGCCCCGAAGTCCAACGCGCTGGCCAGCAACTCGTGCTGGTCGTCGGCGATGAGGCCTTCCTCGCGGGACGCCTCGAGCATCGTGGCCAGCTCGGCGGCCGAGTGGAAGTCCGACAGCGTGTCCTTGCGCTCGACGCGCAGGAGCCACACACCGGCGTTGGCCATCGCGTTGAGGGCGGCGATGACCGGTCGCAGCACCGTGGTGAGGGCCCGGGTGGGGATCGCCAGCAGCCGCAGCGTGCGCTCCGGGGCGGCGAGGGTGAGGTTCTTCGGCACCATCTCGCCGATCACCATGTGGGCGAGCACGACGATCGACAGGCCCGTCACGAACCCGATGGTGCGGAGCACGCCCTCGGGCAGTGTCACCACGCTGGAGATGGCGGACTCGATCAGGTGCGACACCGCGGGCTCGGCCACGTAGCCCAGCAGGAGGGACGCCACGGTGACCCCGAGCTGGGCGCCGGCGAGCTGCACGGAGAGCTCGTCGATGAGCCCGATGCTCACGCCGGCGGCACGGCTCCCGGCCTGGCGCTCCTGCTCGAGCTTCGTGCGGCGCGCGGTGATGAGCGCGAACTCGACGGCCACGAACCACCCGTTGAGGGCCAGCAGCGCGACGGTGAAGAGCAGTGCAGGGGCGTCCATCACGGAACGTCTTCGGGATCGGGCGGCGCCACCGGCGGCACGAGTCGGAGGCGGTCGATGCGGCGGCGGTCCAGCTCGACCACCTCGATCTCCCAGCCGTCGTGGGTGACCCACTCCCCTGGCACCGGGAGGTGGCCGAGGCGGTCGAGGACGAACCCGGCGACGGTCTCGTACTCGCCCTCGGGCACCTCGAAGCCGCACGCGTCGCGCACCTCGTCGGGGTGCAGGCTGCCCGAGAGGAGGAACGCTCCCGAGGGCTGGACGACGGACAGCTCCGGCGGCTCGGGATCCCACTCGTCGTCGATCTCGCCGACGATCTCCTCGATGAGGTCCTCCATGGTGACGATGCCCGCGGTGCCCCCGTACTCGTCGACGACCACGGCGAGGTGGCTGCCGGCCTCGCGCAGCTCGACCAGCAGCGAGCTGAGGTCACGGCTCTCGGGCACCACGAAGGCGTCGGTCATGACCGCGGAGACCGGTGTGGCCGCCCGCTCCTCGGGAGAGATCTCGTAGACCGATTTCACGTGCACCACGCCACGCACGTCGTCGAGGTCGGTGCCGTAGACCAGGAAGCGCGAGAACCCGGTCTCGAGGCTGCGCTCGGTCAGCTCCGCAAGCGTCGCCTCGGACTCGAGGGCCTGGAGCGCGGTGCGAGGGGTCAGGGCGTCGTCCGCGGTCTTCTCGCCGAAGCGGATCGAGCGGGTGAGCAGGTCGGCGGCCCGCGGCTCGAGCGTGCCCTCGGCCGCCGACGAGCGGAACAGCAGTTCGAGCTCTGGGAGCGAGCGGACGGCCGAGAGCTCCTCCTGCGGTTCGACGCCGAGCTTGCGGACGGCCCAGTTGGCGGCACGTTCGGAGAGCGAGATCACCGGGCCGAAGACGACGGCGTAGGCGCGGAACGGGGCGGCGAGCCGCAGCGCCGAGCGGGTCGGGCGGGCGATCACGACGTTCTTCGGGATGAGCTCCCCCACGACCATCTGGAACACGGTGGCCAGGCCAAGGGCGATGGCGACCGAGACGCCCTTCGATCTGGCCCCCACCAGCGGCTCGACGACGGGCTCGATGAGCGCGGCGATCGTGGGCTCGGCCACGAAGCCGAGCACGAGGGACACGACGGTGATGCCGAGCTGCGCCCCGGAGAGGTGGAACGACAGGCGGCGCAGGACGCTCAGGGTGATCTTCGCCCGGCGGGAGCCCTCGCCGGCCAGGTGCTCGACCCGACTGCGGTCCACGGCGACGAGCGCGAACTCGGCCGCGACGAAGAACGCCGTGGCCAGGATCAAGAGCAGGACGGCCAGCAGGCCGAGCGCGGTGGTGAGCAGGGTGGGTCCGAGGGCGTCGATGGGTCCCGATCACGCTACCCGGCGACCGGTAGCGTCCCGTCGGATGGGTGGCGCACCTCCGACCGCACCTCCGGCGGGCGCGCCGTCGCTGCGACTTGACGCAGTGGGGCTCGCCGTCGACGGGCACCGGGTGCTCGCCGACGTGTCCTGGTCGGTGGCATCCGGCGACCGCTGGGTCGTGCTCGGCCGCAACGGCTCCGGCAAGACCTCGCTCCTGCGCATCGCCTCGCTCTATCTGCACCCCACCGAGGGGACGGTCGAGGTGCTGGGCGAGCGCCTCGGGCGCACCGACGTCCGGCGCCTGCGCACCCGTATCGGCGTGGCCAGCGCGGCGATGGCCGACCTGCTGCGGCCGGGCCTCAGCGCGGCCGACGTGGTGATGACGGCCAAGTACGCCGCCCTCGAGCCGTGGTGGAACACCTACGAGGCGGCGGACCGCGAGCGCGCACTCGTCCTGCTGGACCGTCTGGGGTGCGCGGCGCACGCCGACCAGCCCTTCGGCACGCTCTCGTCGGGCGAGCGCCAACGTGTGCAGCTCGCCAGGACGCTGATGGGCGACCCCGGTCTGCTGTTGCTCGACGAGCCGACCGCCGGCCTCGACCTCGGCGGCCGGGAGGACCTGGTCCGCCGCCTCGGCGACCTCGCCGCCGACCCGACCACGCCGCCGGTGGTGCTGGTCACCCACCACGTCGAGGAGATCCCGACCGGCTTCGGCCACGCGCTGTTGCTCCGCGACGGACGGGTCCAGGCAGCCGGGCCCATCGCCGACGTGCTCACGGCCGAGGCGCTGTCCGAGTGCTTCGGCCTGCCGCTCGACGTGGCAGAGCGGCGAGGCCGGTGGACGGCACAGGCGGTCGAGGAGGAGGCTGGCAGGTGATGGAGGTCCACCACCCGTTCGACGAGATCCCGCCGGGCCGACTGCGGGTGTGGTTCCGACCCCTGCTCGGCGTCACCGTGGTGGTGGGCGGCGCCCTGCTCCTGCTCGACCCCGGCGGCGACGGGATCGTCGGCCTCGAAGTGGCGGGCAGTGTGGCCGCCGCCCGCGAGGTGATGGCGGTGTGGGACGACCGCGACGTGATCCACGCCGCCTTCGGGGTGGGCCTCGACTACCTGTTCCTGCTCGCGTACTCCAGCACCATCGCACTGGCCTGCATCTGGGGCCGGCGCGTGTTCCGCCACGCCTGGCTGGTCTCCCTCGGCGGCGCGCTCGCCTGGGCCGCCTGGGTGGGCGGCGCCCTCGACGCGGTCGAGAACATCGCCCTGCTCGACATGCTGCGCGGTCCCGTCGAGTCGCCGGCGCCCCAGGTGGCGGCGATCTGCGCGTACCTGAAATTCGTCCTCGTCTACGCCGGCGTGATCTACGCCCTCGGCGCGGCCCTCACCCGCCTGGCGCGCCGCGCCCCCTGACGGCCGGCGTCGTTCTCGGAAGCCTCGAACCGCCGCGAGCGACGCGCCACATCCCGGGACTGGGAACCCGAAACACCGTCGCGTCAGGACTCGACGGCGGCGGCCAGGCGGGGGCGGCTGTGCTCGACCTCGTCGCGCAGCATGCGCTCCAGCACCGGGCCCCACAGCCCGCCGCCGTAGTGCAGGCGCATGGTGAGGCGGGCCCCGTCGCTGGTGGCCTCGACGGAGGCGTCGAGCACCCAGGGCGAGTGGGCGCGGCCGTCGAGCTCTCGACGCTCGAACACCGCCCGGTCCGGCGGATCGTGCTCGGTGCGGACCATGCGCAGGCGCTTGGCGCGCGACAGCGGCCCGAGGCGACCCTTGAGATCGATCGACCACGCCGGCCCCGGGTCCCCGTCGTCCGGCGCAGCGGGCTCGGCGCTGGTGACGATGTCGAGCCACGCGGGATAGCGGTCCAGCGTCTCGACCCACGAGAACAGCGCCTCTGGTCGGCACGCCACCTCGAGCGTCTCGGTCACGTCCATGCCCATGCGCCTATTCCACCGGTTGACGGCCCCGATGGCACATCAACGGCCTTGACCACCCGGGCCGGCACGAACCTGCCGCACCCGGCGCGCGGACGGGGGTCCGGCGGACGTGGGCCGTGATTCGGGACGCGGCGGCCTCGATGTCGACCGGGGGGCAGGGGGCTCACCCCGCCACCCTAGGAGTGCGCCTCAGCGCCGGGCCACGGAGCTGTCGCTGCCGCCGTCGAGGGCATCGACGACCCGGAGCAGGGGCGTGGGGTTCACGGCCGGCCCGTTGTTCGGGTGGATCTCGAAGTGCAGGTGCGAAGGGGTCGTGGCGGCGTTGCCCGTGTTGCCCACGTAACCGACGACGTCGCCCGCCTCCACCACCATCCCCTCGTGGATGCCGGGCGCGTAGCGCAGGAGGTGGGCGTAGTAGTAGGTCGTGCCGCTCTCGCCGTAGAGCCAGAGCTTGATGCCGCCGAGGCTGTTGTTGCCCACGTTGGTGATCACCCCCCGCTCGGTGGCGTGGAGGTTGGTGCCCGCGGCGGCGAAGATGTCGGCGCCTTGGTGCTGGCGGCCACCCGAGCGTGGCGCGAGGAAGCTGTCGATGAAGTTGTGCGGGTCGCCGACCGGGAAGTGCATGCCCGTCACGAAGATCTCGCTGCCCGCCTCGAAGGCCAGCAGCTGCACCCGGGCGTCGAGGACGTCCTCCCGCATCGCCTTGTCCCAGCCCTTGGCCTGGACGAGGTCGCCGAGCACCTCGACGCGCTGGTCCGCCAGGTCGACCAGCTCGGCGGACACCGCCCGCCGGGCCGCGCGGTAGTCGCCGACGGCGTCGTTGTCGGCCTCGAGGACACTCTCCATCATCGCCTCGTTGCGGCTGGCCTCGTTCGGGTCGTCGGCAGCGAGCGTGGCCGAAAGGTCGCCCAGGTTCCCGCGGATGTACGCATCGACGGCACGGTTGGCCAGGACGTTCCGCGACTCCTCCACCCGCTTGACCGCCTGGCGCTGCTCGTCGGTGAGGGCGAGGATCCGAGCCTCGACGTCGGCCAGCTGCCGGTGGAGGTCCTCCACCCGCACGCGGGCCTCCTCGGCTCGGGCCTCCGCGGTGGCCATGCGGTCCCGCGCCGACGACAGGTCGCCGACGATGGCGACGCTGTGCACGTGGGGGCCGTCGTCGGGGTCACCCGGCGGTGGCACGGTCAGGTCGCCGTCGGGGACCACGCCGCCGGTCACGTCCCCGCCCGCGCCCGGGTCGCCGGGTGGCACCGTGGTCGAGGTCGTGCTGGTGCCCGTGGGTGCCGTCGTCGAGGTGGTCGTCGACGGGGGATCGGTGGTCGTGGTGGTGTCCCCCGCGGGGTCGTCCACGAGCGCGCCGGTGTGGGGTCGGCGCTCGGCCATCGCCGGCGGCGCCAGCAGGACCGTGGCGCCGACGACGACGAGGAGCGCCCGCGAGACGTGGCGGGACATCGTTGTCGCTATCGGCAGGTCGGCGACCCACCTGAGGGCCGCCGGCTCAGCGCGGCTGGACGGCGAGCAGCACGCCTTCACCGACGACCACCCACGCATCGGTGCCGGTCAGCTCGTTGCTGACCCCACGGGTCGATCCCGCCGGGAGATCGTCGCCGTGGAGCCGCCAACGCAGACCCTCGGTGTGCACCTTGCGGGCCACACCGTGCATCGGCAGCAGCGTGACCACGTCGCCCGGCCGGCCCCGCAGCCCGCGCGGCTGCGACCGGACGACGACGTAGCGGGCATCGGCCGTCGTGGCGTCGATCTCCACGCCGGCGAACGCCGGCGAAGCCAGCAGGAGCAGGTTCGCGACGAGGTGATCGGGCCGCCCGCCACCGAGACCGACCACGAGGAGGCGCGCGGCACCGAGATCGCCGGCGGCTTCGAGGGCCAGGGCGAGATCGGTCGCGTCCTTGTCGCTCGGATGCTCCTCGATGGCCACCCCGGCAGCACGGGCACGCCGCAGCGCAGCCGGCGACACCGAGTCGAGGTCGCCGACCACCCGGTCGACGGTCAACCCGAGCGCCTCGGCGTGGTCCAGGCCCGAGTCGGCGGCCACGACCCACTCCCACGACCCCTCCCCGAGGAGGTCTTCGGCCCTGGGGGCGTCACCGCCGGCGATGACGAGGGCGCGCCCCGCCGGGCGGTTCACCACCGGCTCGTCCCGGCGCTCAGCTGCCGATGCCGTCCATTCGGGCGATGGTGCGCAGCATCACCTCGTCCGCCCCACCCCCGATCGACCACAGCCGGCTGTCCCGGAAGTACCGGGACGCCCAGGTCTCGTCCATGTACCCGATGCCGCCGTGGAATTGGAGGCACGTGTCGGCGATGCGACGGGCGAGCTGCGGGACCACCAGCTTGGCGATGGTGGCGAAACGGGTGGTGTCCTCGCCCCGCAGGTAGGCGTCGGCGCACGCGTAGTTGTAGTGGCGGACGACGTCGAGCTCGGCCACCAGCTCGGCGAGCTTGAACTGGATGTGCTGGCTCTCTGCCAGCGGCCTGCCGAACACGACCCGCTCGCGGAGGTAGGCGACCGTGCGCTCGATGGCCAGCTCCATCGAGCCGACGGCCAGGTAGTTGGCGATCATGCGCTCGTTCTGGAACTGAGCCATCTGCTGCTGGAAGCCCCGACCCTCCTCGCCGATGGTGTTGGCCACCGGCACCCGCACGTCGTCGAAGCTCAGCTCGGCGGTGTCCGAGGACCACATCCCCATCTTCTTGAGGCTTCGACTCACCCGGAAGCCCGGGGTGTCGGTCGGAACGATGATCTGGGAGATGCCGCGCGAGCCCCCCTCGTCAGAGGTGCGAGCCAGCAGGCAGAGCCAGTCGGCCTGGGTGCCGTTGGTGATGTACAGCTTGGTGCCGTTGATGATCCAGTCATCGCCGTCTCGCACCGCCCGGGTGCGCAGCGCGGCGACGTCCGAGCCGGCGTCGGGCTCGGTGACGGCGATGGCCGCCACCGCCTCGCCTCTGATGGCGGGCACCAGATAGCGCTGCTTCAGGCCCTCGGACCCGAACCGGGCCAGCGAAGGGGTGGCCATGTCGGTCTGCACCGAGATGGCCATGGGAACCCCGCCGCAGTGGATGCGCCCGAGCTCCTCGCCGAGGATCACGGTGTACGAGTGGTCGGCGCCTTGCCCGCCGTAGGCCTCGTCGTACTCGAGGCCGAGCAGACCGAGGGCGCCCAGCTTGGCGAACAGGTCATGGGCCGGGAAGATGCCCGCCGCCTCCCACTCGTCCACATGGGGGTTGATCTCACGCTCGACGACGTCCCGCACGGTCTTGCGGAACATGGCGTGGTCTTCGGTGAACTCCATCAGAAACGGTCCTCTGCGTGTGGTCAGCGGAAAGCGGACAGGCCGGTGATCGCCTGGCCGAGGACAAGGGTGTGGATCTCGTTCGTGCCCTCGTAGGTGAACACCGACTCGAGGTTGTTCATGTGACGGATCACCGGGTACTCGAGGGTGATTCCGTTGGCGCCGAGCACGCTACGGGCCTCCCGGGCGATCTCGAGTGCCTGGCGCACGTTGTCGAACTTGCCGAAGCTGACCTGCGCGGGCGACAGCTCGTGGGCGTCCTTGCGCCGGCCGAGGTGCAGCGCCACGAGCGCGCACCGGTTGACCGCCACCATCATCTCGACCAGCTTGCGCTGGGTGAGCTGGAACGAGGCGATGGGCCTGCCGAACTGCACCCGCTCGATGGCGTAGTCGAGGGCCGCCTCGTAGCAGGCTCGGGCCGCGCCCACCGCACCGAAGAGGATGCCGAACCGAGCCTCGTTCAGGCACGAGAGCGGCCCTCGCATGCTGGCCACCCCGGGCAGGACGGCCTCGGCGGGCAGGCGCACGTCGTCCATCACGAGCTCGGACGTGACCGACGCCCGCAGCGAGACCTTGCGATGCACGTCGCTGGTGGAGAACCCAGGGGTGTCGGTGGGGACCACGAAGCCGCGGATGCCCTCGTCGGTGCGGGCCCACACCACCGCCACGTCGGCGATCCCCCCGTTGGTGATCCACATCTTCGTGCCGTTGAGGATCCAGTCCGAGCCGTCGCGCCGCGCGTTGGTGCGCATGCTCGAGGGATCGCTGCCCGAGTCGGGCTCGGTCAGGCCGAAGCACCCGATGGCCTCGCCCGCCGCCATGCGGGGGAGCCAGTCCTGCTTCTGCTCCTCGCTGCCGTAGGCGTGGATGGGGAACATCGCTAGCGACCCTTGGACCGAGACGAAGCTGCGGAAGCCGGAGTCGCCGGCCTCGAGCTCGAGGCAGGCCAACCCGTAGCTCACGGCGTTGGTGCCGGCGCACCCGTGACCTTCGAGGTGCATGCCGAGCAACCCGAGCGCCCCCATCTCCTTGGCCATCTCCCGTGGGAACGTGCCCTCGTCGAACCAGGCCCCGATGTCGGGGAGCACGCGGTCCTGCACGAACGACCGCACGGTGTCGCGGATCTGGCGCTCTTCGTCGTCGAGGAGGCCGTCGAGGCCGAGGAAGTCGCGTGGGTCGTCCATCGGGAGCGATGCCATGGGCCCAGTGTGCTCGGAAGCAGCCCGGGAACAAAGCGGGAGGGCGCGCGTGCTGCGGTGGCGGCCTGCGCACCGGGCAGACTGTGCGCGATGGCGGTGACACCACTCCAGGCGAACGATCCCCAGCGCCTGGGCGACTTCGTGCTGACCGGCCGACTGGGCGCCGGCGGCATGGGGGTGGTCTACCTGGGACAGGGCGCATCCGGCGAGAGCGTCGCAGTGAAGCTCGTACGCGCCGACCTCGCCCACGACCCGACCTTCCGAGAGCGCTTCCGGCGTGAGGTCGAGGCCCTCCGCCGGGTGTCGGGCCCACGAGTGGCCGCCCTCGTGGCGGCCGACACCGAGGCGACCCAGCCCTACCTGGTGGTCGAGTACGTGGATGGCCCGACGTTGGCCGACAGCGTCGCCAAGGACGGTCCCCTCGACGGCCTCCGCCTGCGAGCGTTGGCCGCGGCGCTCGCCGAGGCCCTTGTCCTCATCCACGAGGTCGGGGTCATCCACCGCGACCTGAAACCCACCAACGTGATCCTCGCCGCCGACCAACCCAAGCTCGTCGACTTCGGCATCGCCGCCGCCGCCGGCTCGATGCCGCTGACCATGGCGGGCACGGTCATCGGTTCGGCAGGGTGGATGGCGCCCGAGCAGGCCGCAGGTCAGGTGTCCACCCCTGCGGTGGACGTGTTCACGTGGGCATCGTTGGTCGCCTTCGCCGGCACGGGGCGGCCGCCCTTCGGCATCGGCGGACCCGAGGAGGTGACCATGCGGATCCTCTCCGGCGAACCCGACCTGGACGGCCTCCCCCAGGAGGTGCGTCCCTTCGTCGAGGCTGCCTTCCTCAAGGACCCACTCCAGCGGCCGTCGGCCCGCGCGGTGCTCTCGGGACTCGTCGGCGGCACGGACGAGGCCTCGACCGACGAGCTCGTGGCGGGGACCACCAACCTCATCGAGCACACCTGGGTGCTCCCGGTCACCGGCTGGCCGACCACCGCTGGGGCCACCCCCGTCCAGCCTCCCGTCGACGCGCCGCCCCCGCCCCCTGCTCCACCGGTGCCGGCGGCCGCATCCGCGCCAGTGGCGCCGGCGCGCCCGCATCGAGTCTGGCTCGTCGTCCTCGTCGTCGCCCTCGTGTGCCTCGCGCTTGGTGCCGCCGCCGCCCTGCTGCTCGCCCGTGGCAACACCTCGGAGGAAGCGGGTGGCACCGCCACGCCTGGACCGACCGCCGCGATCCCCGTCCCCACGACGACCACCACCACCGAGCCTCCCCCGCCGCCACTCGACGCCACGGCGCTGCTCACCCTTTCCGCCGACGACCTCGGTGACATCCTGGGTCAGATCTTCACCGGGGACGCCGACTGCGTGCCGCCCGGCGCCAGCGTCGGGCTCGAGTCTGCGGACGGCGAGGTCCTGGTGCCGCCCACACCCTTCGCCGAAGGTGAGCAGGTCAGCGGGAGCAGCATCTTCGACTCGTGCGAGTACACCGTCGAGTTCTCCCAGGTGGCCGGCGCCGATGCCTACCTCGTGACGCTGTCCGACACCGTCGGCGAGATCCCGCCGGTGCCGCTGACCCGCGCCCAGATCGAGGCCGCCGGCGGGCTCATCGACCTGAACCAGCTCTTCGAGATCGACCAACTCGTCGACACCACGTGACCACCGGCCGCCGCAGGACGCGAAGAGGGGGCGGGCCCGAGGGCCCGCCCCCTTTCCGAAGCTCTTGCGAGCGGTCGATCAGCCGATCGAGGTGCCGACGCTCTGGAACTTGTTGGAGGCGTTCTTGCCGAGGACGGTGACGGCCGCGATGCAGACGACGGCGATCAGAGCCACGAGCAGCGCGTACTCCACGAGCGAGGCACCACGCTCGGAATCGGCGAAGCGGGCACGCATCCAGTTGGCGAGGAACTCGTAGGTGAGGATCATCGTTTTGTCTCCGTGTTTTTTCTTCTGGCACGGAATCCTTCTGGACCCGTGTTCTGACAAGGACTTGTATCGACGGCTGCATCGGCGAACGTGATAGGGCGATCGGCCCATTTCTCGTGAACGCCCCTGGCGGCCGAACGGCGTGATGAGCAGGTCCCTGACCGCCATCGGCAGGCCATCGGCTAGACCGGTGCCGTCCGACGGCACCTGAGGGGGACCATGGCCCACGACCCGATCACCGCTGCCACCACGCCGGTGGCGGACAACCGAGAGCCCCGCTTCGTGCACCCCGACCAGGAACGGGAGGTCGCCGAGAAGCTGGCAGCGCTCGAGGCCCGCACCGGCAAGAAGCCCAACGTGCTCATCGTCCTCATGGACGACGTCGGCTGGGGCGACTTCGGCTGCTACGGCGGCGGGGTGATGGCCGGGGCGCCGACCCCCCACATCGACCGCCTCGCCCGCAACGGCCTGCTGCTCACCTCGTGCTACTCCGAGCCGTCGTGCACGCCGTCACGGGCGTCGATCATGACGGGGCGCCTCCCCATGCGCCACGGCCTGCTCATCCCCCCCATGTACGGCATGCCCGGCGGCCTCGAGGGCGAGATGACCCTCGCCGAGAAGCTCAGCGACGCCGGCTATGTCACGCAGGCCGTGGGCAAGTGGCACATGGGCGAGAACATCGGTTCGCAGCCCCAGCACGTCGGCTTCGACGACTTCTACGGCTTCCTCAGCGTGTCCGACATGTACACCGAGTGGCGCGACCCCTACTTCTTCCCGGAGGTCGCCTACAGCGAGGAGCGCACCGAGTGGGTGCGCAACGAGCGCTTCAACAAGTGCTGGGTGCACGCCACCCGCGGCGGGGACCCCGAGAACGTCGAAGAGGTCACCATCCCGGTGCTATCCACCCTCGACGACCGCTGGGCCGAGTACTCCGAAGCCTTCATCGACCGCATGGCCGTCGATGAGCGCCCGTGGTTCCTCTACCACTGCACCCGGGGCGCCCACTTCGACAACTACCCCCTGGAGAAGTTCCAGGGCTCGTCGCCGGCGAAGCACCCCTACAAGGACACCATCGTCGAGCTCGACGACATCGTGGGCCGTCTGGTCGCCCGCCTCGAGGCCACGGGCCAGGCCGACAACACGATGATCTTCATCTCGTCCGACAACGGCCCCGAGATGGAGACCTGGCCCGACGCCGCCTACACCCCGTTCCGGTGCGCCAAGGGCTCCACGTGGGAGGGAGGCGTCCGAGTTCCCGGCATCTTCTCCTGGCCCGGGATGATCGAGCCCCGGGCGTCGGACGGGCTGTTCGACCAGCTCGACCTCTTCGCCACGCTCCTGCACCTCGCCGGCGCCGACGACGCCGTGCCCGACGACCGGTTCATCGACTCCATCGACCAGACGTCGTTCCTGCTCGGCGACGACGCCCTCTCGAACCGCAAGTTCCACTACTACTGGCTCACCGCCACCTTCTCGGCCATCCGGGTCGCGGAGTACAAGTACATGATCGCGTCCATCTCGGACAACGACACCGACGTCGTGAACTCCGGCGGCTTCAGCGGCGTGATGCAGCAGTACGGATACGGGAAGATGTTCAACCTTTACCTGGACCCGAAGGAGCAGCACAGCTACCTGATCCGCAAGCTCGTCTACATCGAGCTGATCCAGTCGGCCATGGCGGCGCACCGCAAGACCTTCCACAAGTGGCCCAACCGCCCGCCCATGCTCGACCCGGCCGTGGCCGGTCGCTGAACCGATCGGTTGCGCCCGACCCACTACCATCGCTCGGCCCGAGATCTCCCGGAGGACCGTTCCCCATGCCTGCCCGCCCGACCCCCAACCGACGCCTGCTCGGCCTCGCCGCCGTGACCCTGTTGCTGGCCGGTCTGGGCCTCACCGCCTGCGGGAGCAGCGGCGACGACGTCGAGCTCGTGGAGGGCGTGACCGAGAACGTCGACGCGCTGGACAACTCCTTCGCTCCCGAGGAGATCACCGTCCAGGCGGGCACGGAGATCGTCTTCACCAACCGGGGCCGCAACGACCACAACGTCATCCCGGCGGATCCCGATGAGGACTGGGAGATCCCCGTCGAGGACTTCAAGCCCGGCTCCGAGGGCAGGCCGGTGCGCTTCACCGAGCCCGGCACCTACGACTACTACTGCTCGATCCACGGCACCGCCACGGCGGGCATGACCGGCTCCATCACCGTCGAGGGCTGACGGCCAGAAACCCAGGGGGGAAACCTGCCCATGTCCACCATCACGAAGCGGCTCTTGGTGCTGCTGCTCGCCGTGGCCTTCGTCGCCGCCGCGTGCGGCAGCGACGGCGGTGACAGCGACAGCGACGAGTCGGGCGGCGCCCCGGCCGCGCCGACCTGCGACCAGGAGGGCACCCTGAACGTGCCCGACGACTTCGACACCATCCAGGCGGCGGCCGACGCGGCCGCCCCGGGTGCGCTCGTCCTCATCGCCGAGGGCACCTACGAGGAGGCGGTCAACGTGACCTGCCCCGACATCACGCTACGCGGCGTGGACCGCAACAACGTGGTGCTCGAGGGGAACTTCGAGCTCGAGAACGGCATCCGCATCCTCGAGACCGACGGGGTCGTGGTCGAGAACATGACCGCCCAGAACTACACCGGCAACGGCTTCTTCTGGACCGGCGTGGACGGCTACCGGGGCTCGTACCTGACCGCCATCCGCAACGGCGACTACGGCGTGTACGCCTACGGCTCGGTCAACGGGGTGCTCGAGCACTCCTACGGCTCGGGCAGCCCTGACGCCGGCGTCTACATCGGCCAGTGCGGCGACTGCAACGCCGTCGTCGATGACTTCACCTCCGAGTGGAACGGCCTCGGCTACTCGGGCACGAACTCCACCAACGTGACGATCATCAACTCGACGTTCCGCCACAACCGCTCGGGCATCGTGCCCAACGCCGGCAGCTACGAGGGCTGCCCACCGCCCGTCCGCAACACGATCGTCGGCAACCTCGCTTATGACAACGGGAACCTCGAGACTCCGGCGATCGGCCCCGCGGTGGACTTCCCCGGGGCGGGCCTCCTCATCAGCGGCTCGAACAACAACGTCATCGAGCGAAACCGGGTCAGCGGGAACCCTCTGGCCGGGATCTTGATTGCTCCCACCCCGGAGTACGACCCCATCGGCCCGATCGTCGACGAACCCGATCCGAACTGCGTGGAGGACTCCGTACCGGTGTCCGATGCCGAGATCGCAGAGCTCCCGAACCCACAGGTGTGGCGCTCGAGCGGCAACCAGGTGACCGACAACGTCGCCGAGGACAACGGCTCCGCCGGGGGGTGGGACATCGCCACGGTCGAGCCCACGGAGACCGAGAACTGCTTCTCGGGCAACGAGGCGGGGACGTATAGCCCCGCCAACCTCACGGAGGTGGCGCCCTGCGGCGGCCCCTTCGGCGCCATCGAGGCCGAGTCGGCCACGATCGCGGGGATCCTCGTGGACCTGGAAGCGGAACCGCAGGACTTCCAGACCGTCGAGCTGCCCGACCCGGGCGACCTCGAGAACATGCCCGACGCCGCGACCGCCCCGACCGAGCCCGCCCGCGGGCCCGTCGGCGAGATCGACATCGACGCGATCCAGGTGCCGCCGGCGCCCACGGGTTGACCCGTCGCCGCACCGTCGTCGTGGCCGCGGCCGCCATCGCCCTCGTGGCGGTGGCGGCCGCGGTCGCGGTGCGGCACACCTCCTCCTCCGACGCATCCGATGCTGCGGCTGCGCCTGACCCGGCGGCCGGAAGCGTCGCCCCGCACGACGGGCGCTTCGTGGTCGAGTGCACCTGGTCGAACTCGGCCCGGGTGGACCCGATCGTCCACTACGGCATGGCCGGCATGTCCCACCTCCACGAGTTCTTCGGCGCCGTCGGGGTCGACGAGTCCACCACGGTGGACGACCTCGTCGATGCCGACACCACCTGTCGCAACAAGGAGGACCGGGCCTCGTACTGGGCGCCGGCGCTCTACGACGGCGACCGGCGGATCGAGCCGTCCGGCTCGAACGCCTACTACCGGGCGGCACCGGGCGTGGACCCGACCACGGTCGTCCCCTTCCCCCTCGGGCTGAAGATGCTCGGGGGCAACCAGTTCGCCACCGAAGAGCAGGACACCGACATCGTCGGCTTCTCCTGCGGCTTCAACCCGAGGCGCCACGCCGCCCCGCCCGATTGCGGCGAGGGCTCGCCCCTGCGGGTCCGCATCACCTACCCCGACTGCTGGGACGGCGAGCACCTCGACGATCCCGTCGACCACACCAGCCACATGGCCTACAGCGACGCCGACGGCTGCCCCGACAGCCACCTGGTGGCGGTGCCCCAGCTCGAGTTCATCATCGAGTACCCCTTCCACGGCGACGCCTCGAACCTCCGGCTCGCCTCGGGCGAGACCTTCACCGCCCACGCCGACTTCTTCAATGCCTGGGACCCCGAGGCCCTGGCCACCGACGTGCGCTACTGCATCAACGCCGACGTGGTCTGCGGCGTGGCCCAGCTCGGCCCCCACGGCTCCTAGCGGCGCTCTCGGCGCGAATCGCCCTCCGCCGTCCCGGCCTGCCCCGACTAGACAGGGCGGGTGAAGCGGGACGAGTTCCGGGCCGGGGTGATCGCGGTCACCCCGCTGCTCATCGGGGTCATACCCTTCGGCCTGGTCGCCGGCGCCGCCCCCGTGGACGCCCACCTCGGCGGGGGCATCGCCATCGGGCTGTCCACCATCGTCTTCGCCGGGGCCAGCCAGCTCGCCATGGTCGACGTGCTGGGCGGGGGCGGCTCGGTGGCGGTGGCCGTGCTCACCGCGTGGACGATCAACCTGCGCCTGATGCTCTACTCGGCGTCGCTCTCACCCTTCCTGGCGCGCGAGTCGCACACCCGACGGGCGGGCATCGCCTACGTCCTCACCGACCAGGCCTACGCCGTGTCGATCACCCGTTGGGCCGGCGGTGGGCGCGAGGCAGAGCCCGAGCGGCGGGTCCCGTTCTACCTCGGCGCCGCGCTGGCGCTGTGGCTGAACTGGCAGATCTGCACCGTCGTCGGCGTGCTCGTCGGCGGCGCCATCCCCGACTCGCTGCCCATCGAGTTCGCCGTGCCGCTGGTCTTCCTCGTCCTGCTGGTCCCGACGCTGACCTCGTCGCCCGCGGTCATGGCCGCGGTGTTCGGCGGCGCGGCCGCCGTCCTGTGCGCCCAGTTCGGCGACGAGCACCTGGCCACCGTGGCCGGGGCGGCGGCGGGCATCACCGCCGGGGTGGTCGCCGAGTACCGGCGCGACGGACCTGCCGCGAGCACGCCGGTGGTCGAGCCCCACGACGAGGGCCCGGGCGAGGACGCGCGCGGCGAGGATGCATCGTGAGTCGCCTCTGGCTCGCCGTGATCCTGGGCGGCATCGGGACCTTCTCGATGCGGGCCTCGTTCCTGATGGCGGCCCACCGTATGGCCGACGTCCCGCCCGTCGTGCAGCGCATCCTGCGCCAGATCCCGCCGGCGGCACTGGCGTCGATCGTGGTGCCGGCGTTCCTGCGACCCGACGGGCACTTCTCGCTCTGGACGCCCGAGCTCGCCGCCGGCCTGGTCGCCGCCACGGTGGCGTGGAAGACGAGGAACTCCATCCTCACCCTCGTGGTGGGGATGGCCGTCCTGGTGGCCCTCGACGCGCTCTGAGCCGCCTACAGCTTGAAGACCCGTAGGGCGTTCTCGCGCAGGAACTTGGGCCAGACGTGGTCGCGGAAGGGCACGTTCGGGAGCTCGGTGAAGATGCGCTCGAGGCTCAGGCCCATCGGGAAGTAGCCGGCGTAGAGGATCTTGTCGGCGCCGCGGGTGTTGGCGTAGTCGATGATGGCCTGCGGGTAGTACTTCGGGGCGAAGGCGCTGGTCATGTAGTGCAGGCCCGGCCACTTCAGCATCAGCTTCACCGCCAGCGCCTCCCACGGCTCGGCGCCGTGGCGCATGACGATGCGCAGCTCGGGGAAGTCGTAGCAGACCTGGTCGAAGTGCATGACGTCCTGCACGTCCGAGGGGAGGCGGGGCCCGGCGATGCCGGCGTTGGCCACGATGGGCAGGTCGAGGTCGATGCAGGTCTGGTAGATCGGGTAGTAGCGCCGGTCGCTCACCGGTACGGGCGGGTTGCAGCCCGAGGGGAAGGTGGTCACCGCCTTGAGGCCCCACTCCTCGTGGGCCTCGCGGATCTGGCGCACGGTGGCCGTGATCTTGTTGGGGTCGATCTCGAGGCTGGCCGCGAAGCGGTCGGGGTGTGCCCGCAGGGCGCGCTTGGCCGCGTCGGACTGGACGCCCACGAGGCCGATCTCGACGCCGCACTGGTCCATCGCCGCCAGGGTGATGGCCACGGCGTCGTCCTCGGGCTCCTTGTGGTCCGGGATGTCCTTGAACATGTACTCCGCGGGCATCTCCATCTCGGCCGACTCGGCGTCGCGGAGGTTCTTGCGGAGGTAGTCGTACTTCTGGCGGGACTCGGCCGAGGGGAAGCCGATCATCAGATCGATGGCACGGACGTCGGTGGGCATCATCGCCCGGCAGTGTGCTCCGGCCGAGCGGCCGCCGCCAGCGGGCCATGATGGGCGGATGGGAACCATCGCCATCACCGGATCGGCGTCGGGCATGGGGGCGGCCACCCGGGCGCGTCTCCAGGCGGACGGCCACACCGTCATCGGCGTCGACCTGCACGACGCCGACATCGAGGCCGACCTGGGCACGCCCGAGGGCCGCAAGGCCGCCATCGACGGCGTCCTCGCCGCCTCGGGCGGCGTGCTCGACGGCTTCGTGCCCTTCGCCGGGCTGGGGCCCCTCCCCGACCGCCCCGGCCCCATCGTCGTCTCGGTCAACTACTTCGGCGCCATCACCCTGCTCGAAGTCCTGCGGCCCGCGCTGGCCGCCGCTCCCGACGGCGCCGCCGCCGTGGCCATCAGCTCCAACTCCACCACCGTGCAGCCCGGCGTGCCCGCGACCGTGGTCGAGGCCTGCCTGACCGGCGACGAGGCAGCCGCCCGGGCGGCGAGCGAGGCCGACGGGTCCTTCGGCGCCTACCCCGCCACCAAGACCGCCATCGCCCGCTGGTGCCGCCGGGCGTCCGTCACCGATGACTGGATCGGCGCCGGCATCAACCTCAACGTGGTCGCCCCCGGCATGGTCGCCACCGCCCTGGTGGACGAGGGCCTCGCCGACCCGATGCTCGCCCCGTTCCTGAAGGACTTCCCGTTGCCCGTGGGCCGGCCCGGGAAGGCCGAGGAGCTGGCTGCGTTCGTGGCCTTCCTCCTCGGTCCGGAGGCCAAGTTCTTCGTGGGGTCGCTGCTCTTCGTGGACGGCGGCACGGACGCCCTGCTGCGCCCCGACGACGTCCCGGACAACTGGGTGCTCTGACCAGGAGGGCCTGACGCCATGACCGACCTCCACGACGCCCTGCACACCGACCAGGCCCCGGTCGGGGCCACCATCCGCACCGGCATCGGGGCCGCCGACCCCGTCACGGTGCCCGCCGACCGCTACACCTCCCGCGACTTCGCCGCCCGTGAGCACGAGCGCCTCTGGCCGCGGGTCTGGCAGCTCGCCTGCACGGCGGACCACGTCGCCGAGCCCGGGTCGGTGTTCGACTACCGCCTCGCCGATCGCTCGGTCCTGGTGGTGCGGGGCGACGACGGCGTGCTGCGGGGCTTCGAGAACGTGTGCCTGCACCGGGGCAGCGAGCTGTGCGCCGGCTCGGCCTCGGGCCTGGATGAGCTCCGCTGCCCTTACCACCGGTGGAGCTGGGACCTCACCGGCCGCCTCCGCGAAGTGCCCTCACGGAAGGGCTTCGGCGTGCTGCCGCCGGCCGACTACGCGCTGCGCTCGGTGGCGGTCGACACCTGGGGGCCGCTGGTGTTCGTGCACCCCGGCCCCGCCGATGCCGCCCATCCGAGCCTCGCCGAGTTCCTCGGTGAGGTGCCCGGCGACGTGGCCTGGGCCGGCCTCGACGACTTCCGCTGCCGCTACCTCGTGAGCATCCCGCTGGCCGCCAACTGGAAGACCATCATCGACGGCTTCAGCGAGACGTACCACGTGCAGGGCATCCACCGAGAGATGCTCGGCAGCGTCGACGACGTCGACGGCCCCCAGACCATCTGGGCGCACCACGGCAAGCTCGAGCAGCGCTACGGCCTGCCGTCGCCCCGCCTGCGCAACCGACCCGACGACGAGGTGATCTGGCAGTCGTTCGTGGAGGTGATGGGCGAGCGCATCGGCATCGCCGACAAGGCCACCGCCGGGCCGGCGCCCGAGGTGCCCGAGGGGTCGTCCCTGCGGCACGTGCTCGCCGCCCGCCTGCGCGCCCACAACGAGGCCAAGGGCCTCGACTTCGCGGCGTACGGCGACGACCGCCTTCTGACGATGTCGCAGTACAACCTGTTCCCCAACATCACCATGGTCGTGTTCCCCGACCTGCTCTCGGTGGTGCGGTCCCGCCCAGGGGCCACACCGGACGAGGGCGTGATGGACGTCTTCGTGTTCGACCGGGTGCCCACCGACGCGGCACCGCCCCGCACGCCGCCGCTGGACGTCACCCTGCCACCCGACGGCGACCTCCCCATCGGCCTGGTCCTGAGCCAGGACGTGGCCAACGCCGAGCGGGCCCAGCGGGGCCTGCACCAGCCCGGCTTCACCCGCGTCACCCTCTCCAACGAGGAGTGCCGCATCTGGAACCTGCACCGCAACCTCGAGCGATGGCTCGACATCTCCCCCACCGAGATCACCGGCCTCTGAACTCGAGGATCCACCGGCTGGAGACGGTTGGCCGACGCCCCTTCGACTCCCCGGGGACGGTAGGAGAGCCTGCGAACGTCGCGTCAGACGATGAAGTCGCGGAGGGCGTCGAGGTAACGGGCGTGGCCCTCGACGTGGGGCAGGTGGGCGGTGCCCGCCAGCTTCTCGAAGCGGGCGCCGGGGATCATCGCCGCCAGCCGCTCGGCCGCCACCCGCTCCTCCTCGGCGTCGGCGGTCGGTGACGCCGGCGTGCAGCAACAGGGACGGGTGGCCCGGAGCCCTCGTCGTCGTAGGCGATGCGGGCGGAGCCGGAGGGCGCGAACGAGGTCACGACCGGTCCCTACCTCACCCCATCTGGGACATGAACTGGTTCAGGTCGAAGTAGTCGCGCCAGGCGCTGATCTTGCCGTCGGCGTCCACCTCGAAGGTGCCCATCACCGGCAGGTCGATGCGCTTGCCGCCGGGGTACAGGAACGTGTCCACCCGCTCGGTCAGCACCGTCGAGCCGTTGGCGGCGATGGCGTTCGTGGCGAAGTCCACCCGCTCGACGCCGGCCGCGAAGTTCCTCACGAACTCACGGATGGCCTCGATCCCCACCACGGGATCGACGGGGATGTTGTGGTACACGCAATCATCACTCAAGAGCGACAGTGATGCCTCGATGGCATCGGGCGTCCCCCACGCATCACAGAACTGCTGCACGATCTCGATGGGCTCGGGCATGGTGCTCTCCTCTGGTCAGGGGGCGACGGAGCCGAAGTCGGCGAAGCCGGTGGGATCGTGGCGGCCGAAGGTGCCGTGCTCGAACATGCCCCAGCCCTCGACGGTGGGGCCGTCGCCGTCCGTGCAGGTGGCCCGGGCGACGTGGTCGACCACGCCGAAGGGCGTGCGGCCGACGACCGCCGGGTCCAACATGTCGAAGGTGAGGGTGTCGATGTGGTCCCGGCCGAACCACTGGCCGTGGTTCCAGTCGGGGTCGCCGCCGTAGCCCGGGCCGCAGTTGAGGGCCACGAAGCCGAGGGTCTCGACCTCGACGACCACCGGCGTGCCGTCTTGGCGGGCCATGGTCAGGCGGGCGCCCTCGGGGTGACGGGTGCCGGACGTGTAGCGGATGTCGACCCGCGGCCAGCCGAGCTGCTCGACCTTGCCGTCGGCGTACACCCGCACGGCGTCGTTGAGGGTGCGGTGGCCGTCGCCGTCCTCCTGGGCGATGAGCACGACCGCGAATTCGTCGAAGCGCAGCGGCACGTACATCCACCAGAAGCCGTAGTCCGCCGGGGTCTCGGCCGCGGTGCGACCGGCGGGCTCGGCCTCGCCCGTGGGGCGGATCCCCCACGACCGGTCGCGGGTGCCCAGCCAGAGGTCGTCGGTGACCGCGATCTCCTCACCATCGAGACGCAGCGTCCCGGCCCACGAGCCCACCTGGGCGAAGCGACAGGCGTCGAGGATGACCTTCGGCCCCTGACGCATGACGTGGTGGGGCTCCTCGACCACGGGGAACGAGCCCGTCCACGTGAGGTCGAACCCCAGGCCGTGGTCGTCGGCGTCGCAGACGACCCGGATGACGTTGAGCGGCTCGACCACCTCGATGCGGTACGGGCCGACCTGCTGGTTCAGGCGGTCGTCGCTGATGGCGTCGGAGATACGCACGGTGTGCTGGCGGTTGCCCCGGCGGACCGTGGCGTAGGCGTCCATGGTCCCGAGGTTCGGGTAGTAGCCGAGCCCGGTGACGAGGAAGAGGTCGCCGGTGCGGTCGTGGGCGTTGAAGTAGCACCGGTCGTACGCGTTGCGGTCGCTGGTGGCGGGGTACTGGAGCGACAGCGGCGCCTGGTGCAGGGGGTACTCGTCCATGGAGATCGGCATGGCGGGCAACGTAGTGCCCTGGCCGGCGGCGAGAGGCACGACTCGCCGCGACCGCGCGAGGGTGAGGGCATGGCGGACGATCCAGCGCGGCCCGAAGCGGTTCTCTCAACGCCGTTGGCGCCCTTCGTCGACGGCCACGCCCGCCGGGCCCGGTTCTCGGTGCGGCCGGCAGCGCTGCGGGCCCTCCCGGACGAGCCCCGCCTGCTGGCCGGCGCCGCGGTGGCCGATCTGACCCCTCCCCCGGGCATGCCCAAGGCGGGCTACTCGGCCAACGCGCAGGACGGGCAGGGCGTGCGCACGCGGCTCCGGGCACGGGTGCTGCACCTCCGGGCCGGCACCGCCTCGCTGGCCATCGTCCAGTGCGATCTCCTGGGCGGCTCGTCGGTGGTGCAGCACCTCGTGGCCAAGGCCATCGCCGGCGGCACCGACGTCCCCCTGGCCGGCCTGATGATCGGGGCCACCCACACCCACGCCGGCCCGGGCCAGTTCCTCGGCACCGACTTCTACAACCGCTTCGCCTCGAACCGCGGCGGGTTCGACCCCGCCTACACCGACTTCCTCGTGCGCCAGATCGCCGGCGCGGTGATCGAAGCGGTCGAGTCCCGCTCCCCGGCCCGCCTCGCCACCGGCCGCACCGAGGTGTGGGGCCTCACCCGCAACCGGTCGCTGGCGCCGCACGTCGACAACGACAGCGTGGCCGACAAGCGCACCGAGCCCCAGCGCAAGTACGTGTCCGTGAACCCATGGCTCCATCTGGTGCGGGTCGACCGTGAGTTGCCCGACGGCGGCACCGAACCGCTCGCCGCCACCGTCATCTTCTCGGTCCACGGCACCGGCATCTCCATGAAGGCGCCCGAGTACAACGCCGACGTCTGGGCCTACCTGGTCGGCGAGCTCGACCACCGCATCGAGGAGGCGCACGGCACCCGGGCCGTGGTCGGTGCCATCGAGGGCACCCACGCCGACGTGGCCCCCGCCATCCGACCCGGCGTGCCCGGACCCCTCGAAGCGGCCCGGATCGGACGGGGCGTCGGCGCCGAGGCCGCCGCCCTCCACGAGTGCCTGGGCGACGAACTGCGGTCGGAGGTGCACCTCGCCGCCGCCTTCCGGGAGATCGACCTGGGCACCGACCGCCGCATCGACGGCATCGAACTGCCCGAGCGGCCTGCAGTCGGCGCCGCGTTGGTGGCGGGTGCCCACGAGAACCTCACGCCGGTGATCCACCGCCTGCCTCCGTTCAAGCCGGGGACGCCGAAGCGCTGGGGCAAGCCCAATCCGCAAGGTGAGAAATGGGTCCTCGGCACCAGGTGGCTCCAGCCCCTGTTCGTGCCGCCCCGCTCGTTCCCCCGCATCCTGCCGGCGCAACTCCTCATCATCGACGGCACCGCCCTGCTGGGGCTGCCGTTCGAGATCACCGTCGAGTCGGGTCGCCGCATCGAAGCCGCGACCGCAGCGGCCCTCGCGGCCGCCGGCGCCCCCGTCGAGCGGGTGGCGGTGTCCTCCCTGGCCAACGAGTACTCGGGCTACGTCGCCACGCCTGAGGAGTACCGCCGCCAGCACTACGAAGGCGGCCACACGCTCTACGGCCCCAACACCCAGGCCTTCCTCGCGGCCCAGGCGGCCCGCCTCGCCGCCGACCTGACTCGGGACGGGCAGGTCTGTGACGTCGCCACCGAGCGCCGATGGGACCTACGCGTGCACCGCTACCTGCCCGAGCCGGTCCCGGTGGCCGTCGAGCGACGCTGGGTCGGCCCGGCCCGCTTCGTGGACCCCACCTCCCGCAGCGACGGCTGGTGGGAGGCCGAGTGGGTCGACGTCGCGCCCGGCAACCTCGAGTGGCACCGGCCCCTCCTCCGGGTCGAGGCGTCCACCGGCAACGGCCCGTGGGCTCCCGCCCGCTACCGGGGGCGACCCGTGGACGACCAGGGGTGGGCGGTGGAGATCACCTACCTCCGCCAGGACGGCGACCGCCACCACTATCGGGTCCGCTGGCACGACCCCGCCTTCGCCGGCGATCGCCGCCACCGCTTCGTCCTCGAGGCGAACGCCGGCCAGCCCGAGCTCGCCTCCGAGCCCTTCGACTGAGACCGACGCCGCCGGGGCCTCAGGCGGGCGGCGCCTCGATGGGGTCCGCCGACACGACGGCATCCACGGGCAGCGGGCCGTAGAGGTGCGGGAACGCGTCCGGGTCGCCCTCCCAGCGCAGCTCGACGCCGCCGAGGCGATCGAGGTCGATCTCAAGACGCACGAGATTCGGGATGCCCCGGTAGAAGCGCGCCAGGGTGCCCGGCACCTGCGCCGCCGTCGAGCAGTGGATGAAGCCCTCCTCCTCGAGCGTGCGGTCGATGGTCGAGCGCCGGTACTCGCCGGCGGCGAGGGCCTCGGCCCAGTCGGACGCACGCGTGACGTGGAAGATGTTCTCGGGCACGCCACCAGCATGCCGCCTCGTTTTCACCCAGCTTTACGCCGGGTTCGACATCGTGGGCCCATGGATGCGAACCACCCCCACCCCATCCGGACCGAACGGGTGCTCGCCCGAGCTCTCTCCACCGCCCTCGACCCGACCATCTCGGGCGACGCCCGGGTCGACGCGGTCGCCCGCGTCGCCCACGGTGATCGCAAGGTCCTCGAGGCCGCGCTGCGCCGCCTGGACGCCGAGAGCGGTGGCTACCGGGGTCTCGCCGCCACCCGGGCGGCCACCTCCCTCCAGCTCGCCATGCTCGACACGGTCATCCACCAGAACTAGTCGTCCTTCCACGACCCCCGGCCCACCACCGCCCGGCGGGTTCCCCTCCCTCCCGCCAGGCGTCTCCGGGCCCGCCGAACCTATCGGGTGACCTCCCTCCCATCACCCGGTAGGTTCGGCGGATGCCCGACCACGATCTCAACGAGAAGCCCCACGTCTACGTCCCGCCGGGTGAGGCCCCACCAGCCGACCTGGTGATCGAGGATCTGGTCGTGGGCGACGGCCCCGAGGTCCAGCCCGGCCAGACCGTCAACGTGCACTACGTCGGGGTGGCGTGGAGCACCCGCCAGCAGTTCGACGCATCGTGGGACCGCGACGACATCTTCTCGTTCGGCCTCGGCCAAGGCCAGGTCATCGCCGGTTGGGACGAGGGCCTCGCCGGGATGAAGGTCGGTGGCCGCCGTCGCATCACCATCCCGCCCCACAAGGGCTACGGCAAGGCCGGCGCCGGCGGCGTCATCAAGGGCGGCGAGACCCTCGTGTTCATCGTCGACCTCCTCGGTATCGGCTGATCACCGAAGGGACCGGCGATTCCCGAGCTGCCCTCTCACCACTGGTGGGCGACGTCCAGGACCAGCCGGTGGTCGAGCTTGACCACCCGGAACGGCAGGCGGGCACGGGTGGACAGCCCGATGATGGTCACACCTTCGAAACTGCCCCCGTAGCGGGCATTGCGGAACGTCCGGTAGCCGGCGAGGTCGACCCGTGGCAGCCGAGCGCCCTCGACGCCATCGTAGGTGGCGTGACCGTGCACGTCGTTGGCGGGTGCACGCAGCACGATCTCGAGGCGGGCGCCCCCTCCGAGCGGGAGCAGGGCACCCCGGGCCACCGTGTAGACGTGGTTGACGTACTGCACGCGGTAGCCCGCCGCCGGTCCTTCGAAGTCGAAGACCATGCGGTCGTAGCACGCGTGGCGGCCCGTGCGGATGTCGGTCAGCGGCGAGAACGGACTGGTGCTGGGGCCAGCCGCCTTGGCGCCGCTGCCCCAAGTGATGCCGCAGTAGGCCTCGGGCGGCGGCGTCACGCCCGTGGGTGACGCCTGTGCGGCCGAGGTGGCCAGGAGGCCCAGGGCGACGATGGTGAGTACGGCCACGATGCGCTTGCCCATGACCAACTCCTCTCAGTTGTCTGGCCGAATACTACGACTCGGAGGCTGGCAAGTCAGCCCAGGTTCTCCGAGGGGACGTCGAAGTACTCCTGGTAGCGCCGGGCCCGCTCTCGCAGGGCGCCTTCATCGAGGCCCGTGTCGGCGAAGGAGTACTTGTGGGTGCCGTAGCCGTCGCCGGGGTGGGCGGCGAGGAACTCGCGCATGGCCACCTCCGCCTCGGCGGTGTACTCCATGCCGAAGCGGTCGTAGATGCCCCCGATGGCGCCGAAGGGGTCGGCCATGAAGTCGCGGAACTGGATGTCGACGATGCGGTCCGGCGCCACCGTGGCGTCCTCGCGGGCGGTGACCGAGCGATCGAGGCCCTCGATCACGTACTCGGCCCACTCCTCGGCGGCCTCCGCGATCTCGTGGTGGTCGCTCGTCATCTGGCGCAACGTGGCCAGCAGCGAGCCCAATGAGGCGATGATGCGCAGCGGGTCGCGGTGGGTCTGGATGAGCAGTGCGTCCGGGTACTCCGCCAACAGCGCGTCGAGGCACCAGATGTGCCCCGGCGACTTCAGCACCCAGCGCTCCCCCGGGTGGTGCCACTGGAGCAGCTGGAGCACCTTGCGGTGCCAGCGGTAGGCCGAGGACATGTCGGCCTCGTCGATCAGCCATCGGGCGTACGACGGCACCCGGAACAGGGTCGGGAACAGCAGGCTGCGGAAGTCACCGCAGGTGATGCGCACGCACTCCTGGGCCAGCAGGGCGCCCATGGGGTGGATGGCCTGGAAGCCCGGGATGAGCAGCTCGCTGGCGTCGCCCTTGGCCTGCGAGATCTCGATGCGAGGGTCGGTGGCGTAGGTGGCCGTCTCGGGCGGCGGGCAGGGCTGGTCGACCTCCCAGGTGAGGGGCACCTGGTGGGCGGGGTCCTGCGCCAGAAGGTCCAGGAGGATCGTCGTGCCGGTACGGCCCTGGCCGACCACGACGATGGGCGGGGTGACGTCGCGCTCGGCCATATCGGGGTGGCGCTTGTGCCAGTCCGTGACCTCGAGGCGGTTGGTCAGGTTCATGCGGGCATCGTCGGCGGCCACGAACACCCCGAGCTCGTGCAGGCGCGCCTCGGTGCGCAGGCTGTCGAGGAGCCGGTCGAGCCCCTCGCGCCAGAACGGCTCGCCGAAGTCGTCCAGGCCGGTCGCCTCGACCACCTCGGCGATGAGCGTCTCGGCGTCGAGCGTGCTCAAGTCCACCTGGGGGGCGCTCACGACGGCGTCTTCATCAGCTCGAGGCGGACCCCGTCGGGGTCCGAGCAGTACACGAAGTCGAGGACCCCGTCGGCCAGGGTCGTGCGGGTGTTCTCGTGCACCGTGCCGCCGTGCTCGACCACTGCGGCGGCCACCGCTTCGACGTCGTCGACCCGGAAGCACAGGTGGGTGAGGCCGAACTGGGTCATCGGCCGGCGCTCCTTCGACCCGCCCGGCTCCGGCACCGAGAACGAGAGCAGCTCGATGGCCAGGCCCTCGCGGCGCAGGAATTGCGAACGCAGCTGCACGGAGTCGAGCTCCATCAAACGACCGAACTCGTCGCCGACGTCGAACGCCTCGGCCGCCTCGAACCCCAGGGCCTCGCAGTAGAAGCGCGTCGATCGCTCGACGTCGCTCACGCAGACCCCCACGTGTGACAGCGCTGTGCTCACGGTCCCCCCGTTGTCGTGTGGGCCAGGAGCCTAAGCCAGCCGGCGACCGCGCCGGCACGACGGTCAGGCCGGTTGCGGCTCGGTGGCGACGAGGAGGTCGGTGTCGGGTGCGACCTCGCTGGCCCGCTGGTGGGCGAGGCGGCCCCAGGCAGCGGCACCGAGGGCGCCGAACCCGCCGAGGGCAAGGCCGGCGCGGGCACCGAAGAGGTCGCAGACCACGCCGAGGATGGGGCCCCCGATGGGTGTGCTGCCCAGGAAGAGGATGGCCTGGAGCGCCAGGACCCGGCCCCGCATGGAGGGGTCCGACTTCATCTGGACGATGGCCGTCGAGGTGGTCAGGAAGGTGATGCTGGCGACGCCGACCAGGAACCCGATCGGGAAGGCGATCCAGAGCACCGGCGACAGGGCCAGCGCCAGCATGGCCAGGCCGAAGAACGCCGCCGACACGACGACGTGGGGCGTCTCGACCTCCGTGCGGCGGGCGCCGACCAGGGCGCCGACCAGTGAGCCGACCGACATGGACGACAGCAACAGGGTGAAGGTCGAGGGGGCACCGTCGAAGGTGCGGGTGACGAAGAGCGGCAGGACGACCTGGAAGTTGAAGGCCAGGGCGCCGATCACGCCCATCATCACCAGGGGGATGAAGAGGTCGGGGGCCCGGCGGGCGTAGCGCAGGCCCTCGCGCACCTGTCCCTTGGCCCGCTCGGCCACGACGCTCGGACGCAGCTCGGCCGTCCGCATCATCGCGAGGGCCACGAGCACGGCGAGGTAGGAGACCCCGTCGACCACGAAGGCCCAGCCGAAGCCGACGGTCACGGTGAGCAGTCCGGCGAGGGCCGGCCCGATGATGCGCGAGCTGGTCATCACCGCGGAGTTGAGACCCACGGCGTTGGGGACCGACTCCTCGGGCACCATCTCGACCACGAAGGCGCGGCGGGCGGGGTTGTCGAAGGCCATGGCCAGGCCGCCCAGCGACGCAACGGCGTAGATGGCGACCAGCGGCGGCTGGTCCATGAAGGCGAGGGCGGCGAGCACGAAGGACTGGGCCATGGCCCCGACCTGCACGATCATCAGGAGCTTGCGCTTGTCGGAGCGGTCGGCGATCAGGCCGGCCCAGGCACCGAGCAGCAGGACCGGACCGAACTGACAGGCCGCGAGCAGCCCCAGGGCGACACCGCTGCGGGTGAGGGACAGGACGAGCAGGCTCTGGGCCACCAGGGTGAGCCAGTTGCCCACCTGGGAGATGCCCTGGCCGATGAAGAAGAGCCGGAAGTTGCGGATGGACAGTGAGCTGAAGGTCTCGCGCGTGGCGAGCTCGAATCGGGTCATGAGGCGGGTCTTCCAGAGGCGGGTGCCTCGGCGTTGGTGAGCGCCTCCAGGACGTCGACGGCGTCGGCCAGACGGCGGACGTCGTCCTCGTCGAGGTCGGTCAGGCGGGTGGCCAGCCAGGCGGTGCGCCGGCGGCGGGCCCGCTCGAGGTGGCGACGACCGGCGGCGGTGATCGCCACGCGACAGACCCGACCGTCGTCGGGATCGGGGCGGCGGGCCACCAGGCCCTTGGCTTCGAGCTTCTGCACGGCTTTGGTGATGGTCGGCGCCGCGACCTGCTCGTGGGCGGCCAGCTCGCCGAAGGTGAGCGGCCCGGCCCGGCCCACGGTGGTGAGCGCGGCCAGCAGGGTCGGTGGCATGCCGCTCTGGTCCTGCTGGCGCAGGATGCGGGCGAGGCGGGCGATGACCACGCGCAGCTGGCCGGCCAGCTCGGTGGTGTCGGTGCTGCCGGGACCGCGAGCGTCGGCGACGTCGTCCTGGAGGGCAGCGGGAGTGGACACGGAAGTTAGTTTACCAAGCTAACTAGTTTCTCGCTCCCCTCCGCTTCTCGCCCGCTCCCGGAGCCAGGTCCGTGGCACCATCACGTCATGGAAGCGGGCTCGCGGTTCACGCTCGTCGATGCCGGCGGGACCGAGGTCGACCCGTCGTGGGAGGTGATCGCCCAGCACCACGACGCCGGCACCACCATCTGGCTCGACCTCCAGGCACCGGCCGACGAGGACATCGAACGCCTGGGCGAGCTCTTCTCGTTCCACCGCCTCGCCATCGACGACAGCCAGCGCTTCTCGCAGCGGGCGAAGTTGGTGGTCTACGGGGACCACGCCTTCGTCGTCGCCTTCGCCGCCAACGTCGACAGCGAGCACGACCGCACCGAGGTGCACTGCTACTACCGACCCGGGGTCGTGGTCACCATCCACCGGGACCCCTGCCCCGCCATCGAGGAGTGGCTGGCCAAGGGCTTCGACCACGAGTTCGACGCCCCCGGCCTGTTCCTCCTGTACCGGCTGCTCGACTCGCTGGCGTCGAGCTTCCCGCCGGTGCTCGACGAGATCGACGAGCGCCTGGTCGAGCTCGAGGACGCCATCCTCGCCGACCCCGACCCCAGCCACATGTCGGTCCTCACCACGCTCAAGCGTCAGCTCAGCCACCTGCGTCGGGCGGTCATCCCCGGACGCGACACGCTGGGTGGCGGCACCAGCCTCGCCATCGAGGAGCTGCCGGGGATGAGCGACGAGGCCCGGCGCTACTTCCGCGACCTCTACGACCACCTGGTCCACGTGGCCGAGCAGGTCGACAGCGAGCGCGAGCACGCCGCCTCGGTGATGGACGTCTACCTCACGACGGTGAACAACAAGCAGAACGACGTCATGAAGCAGCTCACCGCGGTCTCGACGTTCTTCCTCCCCCTCATGTTCCTGACCGGGTTCTTCGGCATGAACTTCGCCTGGATGGTCCGCCACGTCGAGGGGTCGGTGCCCTTCCTGACCCTGGGCATCGGCCTCCAGGCGATGAGCGTGGCCGCCGTGCTGGTGCTGTTGAAGCGGCGGGGCTGGTTCTAGGGGTCAGGCCGCGGTGCGACCGTCGGCCTCGGCGAGGCGGGCCTGGAGGCGATCGCGCAGCTCGTCGGCGTCGTAGTGGCGCCACGCCCGACGCCGCCGCACCAGCACGTAGCCGGTGGCGGCCACCCCGACGAGGCCGGCGATCCCGAGGAGCTTCCAGACGCGCACGACACGTAACGTAGCCGTCATGTCCGCCCCGACGACCCTCACCCTCGCCGAGGCGGCCGACGTCACCTCCACGGGCGACCTCTGGCTCTTCCGGGGCCGCAAGGCCGCTGACCGCGCCATCCGGGTCGTCACCAACAGCCCGGTGAACCACGTGGCCATGGCCGTGACCATCGATGACCTCCCCCCACTGCTCTGGCACGCCGAGCTGGGCCAGTCCCTCCCCGACGCCTGGACGGGCCAGCCCCACCGGGGTGCGCAGCTCCACCGCCTCGAGGACGCGGTGATGACGTGGGTGCACAAGTACGGCCAGACGCCGTACTTCCGCCAGCTCGAGCACGAGGTGACGCGCGAGATGGAGGACGAGATCCTGCGCGTGGTCAACGAGTTCGACGGCCATCGCTTCCCGCACACCGGCACCCTGGCCAAGCACTGGCTGCTGGGACGGGTGCGGCGGGGGGTGCCCCTCGAGGACATCTACTGTGCCGAGCTCGTCGCCCTCACCTACCAGCGCATGGGCCTCCTCGAGGCCAAGCGCCCCGTCAACTGGTACGACCCCGGACGCTTCTGGAGCGGCGACGAGCTCGAGCTGTCCGCGGGCGCCCGACTGGGCGAGGAGATCCACGTCACCGTGCCGGCGCCGGCCGAGCGCTGGTAGCCGGCGATGTCACGTCGAGGCTGGTTGCTCTTCACCGCGATGTCGGTGATCTGGGGACTCCCCTACCTCTTCATCAAGATCGCAGTGGAGGACCTCGACCCCACCGTGGTGGTCGCCGGTCGCACCATGATCGCCTTCGTCCTGCTGCTGCCCGTGGCGCTCCACCGCAAGGCGCTCCGGCCCGTCCTCGCCCGGTGGCCGTGGCTCGTGCTGTTCGCCACCATGGAGATGGCCATCCCCTGGCTGCTCCTCACCGACGCCGAGCAGCGCCTGCCGTCCTCGCTCACCGGGCTCCTCGTCGCCACCGTCCCGCTCTTCGGCGCCATCGCCGCGCTGGTGCTCGGCGACCGGTCGGTCCTGGCCCCGCGGCGGCTGATGGGCCTCGCCCTCGGCATGGCCGGCGTCGGCCTGCTCGTGAGCTTCGGCGGCGACGGCGGCACGGTGGACGTGCGCAGCGTCGTCCAGGTGCTCATCGTGGCCGTCCTGTACGCCACCGCCCCCTTCGTGGCCGACCGCCGCCTGTCCGACGTGCCGGCGCTCGGTGTGGTCACCGCCGCCATCGGCGGGGTGGCGTTCCTCTACCTGCCGGCGGCGATCGTCCAGCGTCCCGACGCGACCCCGCCCGCCGATGCGCTGTGGTCGCTGCTCGCCTTAGGGGTGCTCTGCACGGCCATCGCCTTCGTGGTGTTCTTCGCCCTCATCGACGAGGTCGGGCCCGCCCGCTCGACGCTCATCACCTTCGCCAACCCCGCGGTGGCGGTCACCCTGGGGGTCATCGTGCTCGGCGAGAGCCTGACGGTCGGCCTGGTCCTCGGCTTCCCCGTGGTGCTGGCCGGTTGCTGGCTGGCCGGCCGACGCGACGAGCCCGGCATGACCGAGCTCGACGCCGAAGCCGCCGTCGCCCCCGTCTGACGACGGCGACGTGGGCCGAACGCCCGTGTACGTGAGCCACGGCGTGGGCCACGAGCAGCAGGGGGCGCCCCAGGTGCGCTTCCTGGCGCCGCCGAACGTGGCCCTGATCAGGCTCAGCGGCGAGATCAGTCTGTGAGAAAGGTCAGGACGTCGGGGAAGGCCGTCGGGTCCTGGGCCAGGAAGGCGTGACCGCCCTGGTAGAAGCGGAGGTCGGCGCCAGCGATGCGTGAGGCGATGGCCTCGCTGTTGGCCGGCGGGGCGATGCCGTCGTAGCGGCCGCCGGCCACCAGGGTCGGGCACGAGATGCGGTCGAGGCGGTCCCAGACGTCGTGGTGGGCCCGGGCGCCCAGCTGCTCGGCCTTGCCCCGGGCCCGTTCCGGATCGTCGGGCTGGGAGCGGCGCGCCACCATCATCTCGACGAGGGCCTGGTCGCTCGGGTGTGACGCCAGCCATTCCGGCGTGAAGCGGGTGTCGAGGATGGCGAGACCGATGGCGGCCTGCTCGGCGGCCGGCAGGTCCCCCAGCTCGTGCAGCGGGTACGAGGGCCCGCCGGCGCCACCGGGCGAGGTGCACAGCAGGGCGAGGCGCTCGACCCGGTCGGGCCACGTGACCGCCAGCTCCTGGGCGACCATGCCGCCGAAGCTGATGCCGACCACCGAACAGTGGGCCCAGCCGACGTGGTCGAGCAGGGCGGCGGCATCGGCGGCGTAGTCCGCCATCGTGTACGGCCCCGGCGGGATGGTGGTCTTCCCGAGCCCACGCTGGTCGTGGGCCAGCACCTCGCAGCCGCCGGCGAGCACGTCGACCATGAGGCCGGCCTCCGCGAGGCTCGAGCCGGAGCCGTTCACGAAGAGCACTCGGGGGCCACTCCCCCGCTGCTCGTAGTAGAGCTCGATCCCGTTCACGGCGGCGGTGGGCACGGCCGTCACGCTAGGTCGACGGCCGCAGCCGGTGTTCTGGCGCCTGATCTACTGGTCAGGGCCAGCACATCGGGCGCCGGTACGAGCTGCGCAGCGAAAGGGATTCGCCGTGCCGGGGCGCTCCCGCCATGATGCGCCGGTGACGGAACCGACGACCGAGGCGACGGGCGCCCGCTGGGACCGGTCGGTCACCGCGCTCCTCCTGAGCGTGTTCTGCGCCTCGTCGGCGGCCTTCGCGGGCGTGACGGCGCTCGGTATCCAGGTGTTCGACCTGACCGGACGGGAGATCGACCTCGGCCTCCTCGGCCTCGCCGAGTTCGCCCCTGCGCTGCTGCTCGTCCTCGTCACCGGATCGGTGGCCGACCGCTACGACCGCCGACGGGTGACCGCGATGGGCGCACTGGCCGAGGGCGCCGTGGCCATCACCCTGGCCTGGTACGCCGCCTCGGATCCGACCGCCGTCGCGCCGATCTTCGTCATGGTGGTCGCCTTCGGCACCGCGCGAGCCTTCGTGGCCCCGACGTCCCGTTCGCTGCCCGCCGACCTGATGGCCCCCGAGGACCTGCCCTGGCTCACCGCCCGCCACTCCGCGACCTGGCAGGTCGCCATCATCTTCGGCCCCGTGCTCGGCGGCACGCTCTACGCCATCGACGTGGCCCTGCCCTACGTGGCCATGGCCGTCCTGCTCATCACCGCCGCCATCTCGGTGAGCCTCGTGCGCCTGCGCCCGGAGGCGCACCACCCGGTCTCGGAGGCCGCCGAGGCCCAGGAGACGATGCTCCGAGGCGCGCCGCTCCTCGACGAGACGGTCGACGCCGCCGCGGTCGAGGCCCTCGAAGCGCCCGCGGCGACCGTTGCGCCGACCCGGATGGGCCACGAGGCCCTCGAGGGCCTGCGCTTCATCCGCCGGACGCCGGTGCTGCTCGGCGCCATCTCCCTCGACCTGTTCGCGGTGCTCTTCGGCGGCGCCATCGCACTCCTGCCCGCCATCGCCGAGACCCGGTTGGGGGTCGGTCCGGTCGGCCTCGGGTGGCTGCGGGCCGCCGGCGGCATCGGCGCGGGCGCGGTCACCCTGCGCCTGGCCCGCCACCCGCTCACCCGCCACGTGGGCCGCATCCTGCTCGTGGTCGTCGCCATCTTCGGGCTCGGCACCATCGTCCTCGGCGCCACCACGACCTACGCCGTCGCCTTCATCGCCATGCTGGTGCTCTCGGGCGCCGACGCCATCAGCGTGTTCATCCGGGCGACCCTCGTCCCTCTCGTCACCCCGCGCGACAAGCGAGGCCGCGTCCTCGCCGTGGAGAACGTCTTCATCGGCGGCTCGAACGAGCTCGGCGCCTTCGAGTCGGGCGTGGCCGGCCAATTCCTCGGCGCCGGCGGCGCGGTGGTGCTCGGCGGCATCGCCACCGTGCTCATCTCCGCCGGGTGGTGGATCTTCTTCCCGGCCCTGCGCGACGTCGACCGCTTCCCCGCTGCGGCCGAGGAGTAGCCCGACCCCGACGCTCCCGGCCCACGAGGGACCGGCAGCGTCGAGTGCAGGTCAAACGGTGGAGGGTCTCAGGCGGCCTTCTCGAGGATGTGCACGCCGCAGGCCGAGCCGAGGCCGATGACGTGGGCCAGCCCCACCTTGGCGCCCTCGATCTGGCGGTCGCCGGCCTCACCGCGCAGGTGGTGGCACACCTCCCAGATGTTGGCGATGCCCGTCGCCGCGATGGGGTGGCCCTTGGACTCGAGGCCACCGGAGACGTTCACCGGCGTGCTGCCAGTGCGCCAGGTGGCACCCGACTCGAAGAACGGCACGGCCTCACCGGGCGCGCACAGCATCAGGTTGTCGTAGTGGACCAGCTCGGCGGTGGCGAAGCAGTCGTGGAGCTCGACGAGGTCGAGATCCTCGGGGGCCACGCCGGCCTGCTCGTACGCCTGGACGGCGGCCCGACGGGTGAGGGTGTTGACGTTGGGGAGCTGCTGGCAGCCCTCGTCCCACGGGTCGCTGGTGAGCACCGACGCCGACACCTTGATGGCCCGGCGACGCTGGTCGGGGTCGAGGGTCTTGAGCTTGGCGTCCGACACCACCACCGCCGCGGCGGCGCCGTCGCAGTTGGCCGAGCACATGGGCCGGGTGTTCGGGTAGGCGATCATGATGTCGCCCATGATCTGCTCGAGGGTCATGGCCTTCGAGTAAGCCGCCAGCGGGTTGAGCGTCGAATGCGAGTGGTTCTTCTCGCTGATGCGGGCGAAGAGCTCGAAGGTGGCCCCGCCGTGCTCGTAGCCGTACTCCATGCCCACCTGGGCGAACACGCCCGGCATGATCTCGGTGCCGACGCGACCGTCGAGGCCGGCCACGGCACCGAAGCGACCCTTGGGCGTCCAGGTGTCGGCGTCCTCCTTGCGGCTGCCACCCGAGAGCAGGCCGGCGCCGGAGAGCTTCTCGACGCCGACGGCCAGGCCCATGTCGCACTCGCCCGCCTTGACCGCCATGATCGCCGTGCGCAGGGCGGTGGCGCCCGTGGCGCAGGCGTTGGCCACGTTGAACACGGGAATGCCGGTCTGGCCGATCTGCTTCTGGAGCTGCTGGCCGATGCCGGCGGCCGCGCCCATGAGGTTGCCGGCGGCGAGCACGCCCATGTCCTGGATGGTCACCCCACCGTCGGCGAGCGCCCCGAGCGCAGCCTCGGCGGCGAGGTCGACGACGTCGTCCTCCGGGCGCTTGCCGAACTTGGTCATGGTGATGCCGAGGATCCAGATGTCGTCACTTGCCATCAGTTCGCCTCCAGGGGTGCGAAGCCGAAGCCGATCGCTTCGGTGCCGGCGCTGTCCTCGCCGATCGGGAAGGTGGTGAGCGTGACCTTCATGCCCAGGGTGACGTGCTCGGGGTCGGGCTCGACGTCCACGACGTTGGCCCGCACCTGGGTGCCGTCGCAGTCGATGATGCCGGCCACGAAGGGCACGGGGATGCCCGGCGCCGCGAAGGCCACGATGGTGAAGGACCGCAGCACACCCTCGGTGGCGATGGACGCCTTGGTGAACTCGGTCTTGCCACACGAGGCGCACGCGTTGCGCCGATCGAAGAAGCGGGCACCGCACGCGGTGCACTCGTTCGCCTGCAGGTGGGGCTCGTCTCCCAAGACGAGGTAGTCCACCAGGGGGACCTGTTCGGCCACGTCCAACCTCCGGTCGTCGGGGAAACGCAACGTAGCCCACATCACACTGGCTCCTCGTCCCTCGGAGCGCCTTCGGCATCCGGTTCGGCAATGCCGCGACTCCGCTCCGCTCCGTCACGTTGCGAACGCCGGGCCGAGCCGGCGCCCAGGGGCGGTTGGGTGGCGGCGGCGCACCCGGGTTCGGCCATGATCGCAGCGTGCTGACCATCCTGTTGCCGCCCTCGGAGGGCAAGGCACCGGGCGGGCGGGGCGCTGGATGGGATCCGGCATCCGGTCGCTTCGGGCGCCTCGCCGACCAGCGGCGGGCCGTGGCCGACGCCTTGGTCGCCGCCGGCGGGGGCTCGGAGAAGCTTCTCGGGGCCAAGGGCGAGCTGCTCGAGCGCGCCCGCGAGGCCAACCGGTCCGTCCTCGGGGCGCCGACGCTGCCGGCGTGGCGGCGCTTCACCGGCGTGGTGTGGACCGCGTTGGGCGCCGCCGACCTGCCCGCCGAGCCCAAGGCACGGGCCCGGTCCTCGGTGGTCGTGGTCTCGGCGCTCACGGGGCTCACGGCCTGGAGCGACCCCGTCCCCGACTTCCGCCTCAAGCTCTCGGTGGCCCCGCCGGGGCTGGGGCGTCTCGACGCGTTCTGGCGCGAACCGCTGTCCGCGGTCCTGAACCGCCACCTGGCGCGCCGCACCGTCGTCGACCTGCTCCCGCTGGAGCACCGAGCGGCCTGGCTGCCCGACCCGTCCCGCTACCGGCTGCTACGCCCGGTGCTCACCACCGCCGACGGCAAGCCCGGTGGCCACGGCGCCAAGGCGGCAAAGGGGGCGTTGGCCCGGGCGCTGCTCCTCGGTGACGACGCGGACCGGGTGCTGGCCGACTTCGACGCCGGCCCGCTGCTCCTCGACGTCGAGGAGATCAGGCCGGGGTGAGGCCCTCGCCGGGCCGCGTCACCAGGGTGGCGTCCACCGTCACGGGACTGGCGGGGTCGGTGTGGTCTTCGACGAGGCGGAACTCCGCGGTCCACTCGTCGGGGGTCAGGGTGTTCTTCACCCAGCCCCGGTGGCCCACCTCGGAGTAGACGATGTGGGGGTTGTTGGCGAGGAGCACGCCCTGGACGGCGGCGAGGGCGTCGCCCGACGAGCCGACGCCGGGGGCTACGAGCTCGACGCCCACCTGGTCGGAGCTCGGGTCGTCGAAGTCCTCCAGGAGGTTCGCGCCCCAGCTCGTGTGGACGTCGCCGGTCAGCACCACCGGGGCGCCGGCGGCGTCGGCGAGGTCGGCGAAGAGGCGCCCGCGGGCGGTCGGGTAGCCGTCCCACTGGTCGAGGTTCCACACCGTGTCGTCTCCCGGGCCGAAGCGCCACTGGTGCATCACGATCTGCTGCGCGAGGACGTGCCAGGTGGACTCCTGGCCGAGGCCCTCGGCCAGCCACGCCTCCTGGTCCTCGCCCATCACCGTGGTGGTCGGCGCCGTGCTGGCATCGCAGCGCCGGCCGGCGGAGATGCCCGCCGCCGTCTCGCAGTCGAGCGCGGTGCGGTACTGGCGGGTGTCGAGCACGTGGATCGTGGCGAGGTCGCCGACCTCGAAGCGGCGGTTGATGGCCAGGTCGGGCCCGTCGGGCGGGTCGAGGCGGACGGGCATGTTCTCCCACCAGGCCCGGTAGGCGGCCGCCCGTCGCTCGAGCAGTGCCGCCGAGTTCGGGGACTCGCTCTCGGGGTCGGGCGTGTCGGAGACGTAGTTGTTGGACACCTCGTGGTCGTCCCAGGTGACGATCCAGGGGGCGACCGCATGGGCCCGGCGCAGCTGCGGGTCCGTGCGGTAGAGGGCGTACTGGTAGCGGTAGTCGGCCAGGTCGATGGCGGTGATGACACCGGGGCGCACGTCGCCGCCCGGGTGCTCGTAGATGTAGTCGCCGAGGCAGAGGACGAGGTCGGGCTCCTGCTCGGCGAGGTCGCGGTAGGCGGCGTAGCGGGCAGCGTCGTACTGGGCGCAGCTGACCTGGGCGATCACGAACCGGTCGGGCGTCGTCCCTTCCGCGGGCAGGGTGCGGGCCCGACCCCAGTTGGAGGTGAACTCGCCGACCGAGAACCGGTAGCGGTAGGCCGTGTCGGGGTCGAGGCCTTGGACGTCGAGGTGGACGGTGTGGCCGTGGTCGGCCGGCGCGACGGTGACCCCCTCGTCGACGGTCCCGCCCCCGTCCGCGGTCTGGACCTCCCAGCGCACGGGGACGTCGACGCCCCGTGGCATGCCGCCGCGGGCGGCGAGTGGCTCTGGTGCGAGGCGGGTCCAGAGGATGACCGAGTCGCTGAGCGGGTCGCCCGAGGCGACGCCCAGGGTGAAGGGGTCGCCGGGCAGGTCGGGGACGGGCAGGGTGGTCGTGGTCGCCGCTGCTCCCTCGCTCCCGCTGCCACCGCCGTCGCTCGAGCAGCCGACCGCGAGCAGCGCTCCGGACGCGGCGGCGCCGGCGAGGAAGGTGCGACGGGAGATCCCAGGGGCGTTCGGGTTGGCCGCCATGGGCCGGGAATCTAGGGGCCGCGCCGCGTGCGGCGCCGGGATGTCGCGGGTTTGGCCGGGATTCCCGTCAGACCCCCTTCGTACGTTCGGGGCATGGACAGCCACCTCATCTCCCTCCCCGTCTCCGCCTGCCCCATCGCCGCCGCCGTGCGCCACCGGCTGTGGACGCCTCCGCCGGCGCAGTCCCCCCTCGTCGAGTGGTGGCGGCCGCTCGTGGCCTACGCCCGCCGCTGTCGGGCCGACGAGGTGCCCTGGATCATCTTCATCGAGGACTTCGACTTCCTCGGGTCCGTGGCCCGCGAGCGGCTGCCCACCGTGTCGCTCTACCGCCACCACGCCGGCGGCGGCGAGCTCTGCCTCGGCCCGGATGGCCAGCCCTTCCGCTTCGCGTGGGCGAGCGGCGGCCGCAGCGCCGGCCGCTTCGTCGAGTGCGAGGTCCGTGGCGCCCTCTGGCGCGCCGACCTGCCCACCTACCTCGACACCATGTGGCTCGACCGCTTCCTCCCCTACGACGACGACGAGCCGGCGCCCGTGGTCGACGACCCGCACGACGACCCGGTGGCGCCGGTCCGGTACCTGCGGGGGTTGTGAGGCGGCGGCGGGGGCGACCCGCTACGTGTCTTCTGTCCGCGTGCGGCGCACGAGCAACGCGGCGACGTCGTGGGGTCGACGTCATCGTCGACGCCCCACCACCGGCCGCCACCCCGGCCGCTGCACCTTCCCCCGCGGCAACGACCCACCACCCGAACCGGCACCGCCCCCTCCCGATGGACGACCCCGAGAACCCACCCGCTGCTGATCGGGGGTTGAACCATGCGTCGACGTCTGCGGTGGTTGTCGACCGTCAGTCGAGGAGGCCGGCGACACCCGCAGTGATGGGATCGATCAGCCGGGCTGCACCCCGGGGCGTGAAATGGAGGGCGTCGAAGTACCACCACGCACCGTCGCCCGCCGACCGGCAGTCGGGGTCACAGACCGAGGGCATGGTGTCGACGACCGCGTCGCCGGGATGGCCTTCCACGACGGCCCGTTCACGCGTCAGCATCGGCTCGAGCTGAGCCCGCGCCTCGGACGCGGGGAGCACGACGACCGCGTGGGACGCCGAGGTCAAGGCCTGCACGGGCTCGGCGGGGAGCTCCGGCGAATCCGAGACGAGCAGGGCGGGCACCCCCATCTCGTCGAGTCGATCGAGGGTGGCGTCGAGCTGCGCGGCCCAGTAGTCGAAGTCGTCCTCGGTGGTGTCGTTCGGAGTGCGGTTCGACAAGACGACGAGATCGGGGTCGAGCTCGTCGACCAGCTGGAACGCGGCCGCTTCCCAGTCCGCACAATCGTGGGGCACGTAGCTGCTCGGCACCAGGAACGGGCACGCGGCTCGCGTCCAGACCGCGGTGCGACGGTGCGCTGCGCTGGCGGCCTCGGTGGTGACATCGGCGAGGGCGGCGGCCTTGGAGTCACCAAGGAGCAACACCGTCCCCTCGCCGCTGGCCGCGCCGAAAGTGCAGTCCGACGCCGGCCATTCCGGTCCCCCTGGGTCGCCGAGGCACCCGGCACGGATGGCCGCCGTGCGCTCCGCGAGCTGCGCCGGGTCGGGGAGCGCGCCCTCCCGGTGGGGGTGGGCAGCAGCCGATGCCGTCTCCTCGGCCCGGACGGCGCCCGAGCGGACGGCGACCGCTCCGCCCACCAGCAAGGGAACCGCGAGGCAGGCCGCGGTGAGCCGGACCGCACGCCAGCCGATCACGGACCGCCGCTCGCGGAGGGGTCGCTCCACGAGCTGGTAGGCCAGCACCGCAGGCACGAGTGAGAGCAGGGCCGCTGCGGTGACCACCGGAGAATTGCCCGGCCAGAGCACACGGGCGAACACGATGCACGGCCAGTGCCAGAGATACCAGCTGTAGGAGCGGTCCCCCAGCCAGGTCAGCGGTCGCCATTCCAGCGGTCGGGCGACCTGCGCCGACGCCGCACCGGCCACGATCAACAGGACGGTCCCCCCCACCGGCAGGAGGGCCGCGATGCCGGGGAACGCGGTGTCGGCGTCGAAGCGCAGCGAAGCCCAGAGCACCAATGCGCCGCCGAGAAGCCCCGCGACCAGGCCGGTCCGCTCGCCGAGTGCCGCCAGTCGTCGACCGGCGACGGCCAACAGCACACCGCCGCCGAACTCCCACATCCGGGTGAGGGTCGAGAAGAAGGCGAACCGGCGGGGATCGGCGACCGGAATCGGACGGTGGCCGCTGGTGAGCGACCAACAGAGCGCCAGCGACCCGAACGACAGCGCTCCCATGACCACGCCGACCGCGAGGCGCGACGACCGGAGTGGCGCGACCCGTGCGCGGACACGGAGAGCGACGAGCAGCACGGCAGGCAGCACGAGGTAGAACTGCTCTTCCACCGAGAGGGTCCAAAGGTGCAGGAACGGGTTGGTCTCGGCGGCCGGCGCGAAGTAGCCGGCCAGGCTCTTGTACAAGTAGAGGTTCGCCACGAACGCACAGGCCGCCGCCGCAGTGCGAGCCGCCCACTGCTGTTGACCGAAGGGGCTGAGTATCCACGTCGAGGCGACCAGGACCACGACGAGCAGCAGCGCCAAGGCCGGGAGCAGTCGTCTGGCCCGCCGGGCGTAGAACAAGCGCAGTCGTATGGATGCCGACGAATCGAATTCGCGCAGGAGCATGCCGGTGATCACGAAGCCGGAGACCACGAAGAACACGTCGACGCCGACGAAGCCTCCGGAGAACCCCCACCCGGCGTGGTAGAAGACGACCAGGAGCACCGCGAGGGCCCGCAGCCCCTGGATGTCCCGACGAAAGCCGCTACCGGCCGACGGGGCGAGGCGCACATGATCCACGGTAGTCACCACAGGTGACCGCCCTCACCGTGCGACTCCGCCTCGGAGCCCCGGGGCTCCGCGCGGCCCCATCGACTGCGGGACACCGCGATCTCGAGGCAATGGGGCGCACGGAAGCTCTGAGGGGGACTGATCGAGGCCGCACGCCTCGGGACCTCAGCAGATTCGGTGCGGATTCCCAGGTTCCTCCAAGTTCCGGCGAGGATGCTCTCCGCGATCGCACCGCCGCCATGAGGAGCAGCCCGACCGATGACGTCCCCACTCCGCCTCGCCGCCGTCCCCCTGCTCGGCGTCGCCCTGCTGCTGGCGTCGTGCAGTTCCGACGAGGGCGGAACCACCGTCACCTCCGCAGACTCCTCGACAACCGTCGACACCTCGTCCTCCACGACCGGGTCGGCGGAAGACGCGGCCGGCGTCGAACGGGCGTCGGCGGAGAGCGAGACCGCGATCGCCTACGCCGACGCCTCACCCACCGAGACCCTCGACCTGTACCTGCCCGAATCCGACGGCACGGCACCGGTCCCGGTGGTCGTGCTGCTCCATCCCGGGGCGTTCCAGGGGGGCGACTCGTCCATGGAGGCCACGTACGCCGAGGCCCTGGTCGATCGCGGCATCGCTGCGGCCGCCGTCAACTACCGACTCTCCGGTGAAGCCACCTTTCCCGCCGGCGCACAAGACGTGAAGGCGGCGGTGCGGTGGCTGCGGGCGAACGCCGCCACGTACGGCCTCGACCCGGACCACGTCGGTGCGTGGGGCCAGTCCGCAGGGGGCTGGTTCGCCAACTTGCTCGGCGCCACCGGCGACCAGGCCACCGTCTTCGACGACGAGGCCCTGGGCAACGCCGAGGAGTCGTCGGCCGTCCAGGCCGTGGTCTCGTGGTTCGGACCGACCGACTTCGCCACGATGGACGAGCAGGCTGCCGAGACCAACTGTCCCGCGGGCCAGGCGCAGGTGCACGGGACCGCGGACTCGCCCGAGTCGGTGTGGCTCGGTGAGGCCGTCGACTCGTCACCGACGACGGAGCAGACCGACATCGCCGCGTACGTCGCCGATGCCGAGGTGCTGCCACCCTGGTACCTCGCTCACGGCGACAGCGACTGCCTCGTGCCGGGCGGTCAGTCCGCGGAGCTGAGCGATGCCCTCGACGCTGCCGGCGCGGAGGTCACGTACACCGAGCTCGCGGGCGCAGGCCACATGGACCCCGCCTTCGACAGCACCCAGCTCACCCCGACGCTCGACTTCCTCGAACAGGCACTCGCCTCATAGGGCCCCTGCCCCGTCAGGTGGCGCGAGGGCAAGCCTCAGTCGAGCACGCCGTCGGCCTGGCGCCACCAGGCGCCGAGGAAGGCAGCCGCCGCGAGGAAGCCGTGGGCGAAGGCGGGGTCGGCGTCGGCGAGTTGGAGGCAGGCGAGGGTGTACTTGGCCAGGTGGGCGTCCTCGTGGGCGGCGGCGCGGCCGGCGAGGAGGGACGCGACCTCGGCACGGTCGCCCGCGACGGCGTGCCAGGCGCCGGCGGCGGCGAGGTCGGGCGGGCCGTCGAGCGCGGCGAAGGTGTCGACCGGGGGTGCGGCCGGCGCCCAGTGCGGGTCGAGGTCGACGGCGCCCTGCGTCGCCCGGAAGCCGAGGACGTAGGTGGCGGCGACGGCGAGCACGTCGCCGGGGCGGGACGACAGAGTGGCCACCGAGAGCAGACCGTGGGGCATGGTGAGGCAGTGGCTCCAGCCGTAGGGCGCCTCGGCGGGGTCGTCCTGGAGCATCGAGAGCGCCGCCACCCGCAGCAGGGCACGGGAGGCCGACGCCCGCTCCACGCCGGCGAGTGCGGGGGCGAGCACCTCGGCCGCCAGCCCGCTCGACTCGGTCAGGTGCATGGTCGGGTAGATGAAGTTCACATCGAGCGGGCCCGGCGACGCCGGCCGGCGCAGGGCCTCGACGAGGGCGTCGGCTGAGCGCGTGGCGGCCGACGCAGCGAGGTCGAGGCCCTCGAACCACGTGAGGCGCCAGTCGGGGTGGCGGGCCAGTTCCCGGGCCATGTTGGCCACGCCCGGCGCCGCCGGTGTGCCGGCGAACGAGCGCAGCTGGTTGAGGTAGATGCCGCCGTGGGCGGCGGCGGCGAGGCTGGGGGCCACGAGGTCGACCAGCGCAGCGACGAGGTCCTCGGTGCCGACCACGCCGGCGAGGGCACGGGCGGCGGCACCGGCGGCGTCGAGATCACCGGCGGTGATGGCCGCGGCGAGCCCGGCGGTCGCCTCTGCCGCCGACCACGGCGGTGACGTCGAGCCCACGGATGGTTCGCCGTCGACCTCCGGACCTCCGGTCACGACCGTCGCGGCGACGCCATCTCCACCGGACGACACGGGGCGAACGGCCACGGCCTCGGCACGGCCCGCTTCGAGGAGCGCGGGCAGCGGGGGCTCGTCGGCGGCGGGGCCGGCGGCCGCATACGTTGCTGCGAACCGCACGAGGCGCCGGCGGGCAGCGTCGCGGGCGTCGGGCGTCACCCGGGCCAGCAGGCCGGCACGGGCCATCAGCTCGAGGGGGGCGTGGAGCACGAAGGAGTCGGGGGGCGCCGCCTTGGGGCGGTCGATCACCGCGGCGCAGGCCGACACCAGGGCGTGGTCGGTGATCGCGGCCAGCCCGAGGTGGTCGTGGGCGGCGTCGGCGTCGCCGGGATCGAGGGTGGCGAGCACATCGGCGAGCGGGCGGTCCAGGGTCGTGCGGTCCATGACGACGACCCTAAGACCTCGAGTTTGGTCGAGGTCAAGCACCTTGGCCCGGTGACGGTCGTCACACGACCGCACCGGTAGCATCGGACGTCGCGCCGGAGGTCGGCGCCGACTCAGGGGGTCCCACCGTGGCCGAGCAGTCCGTCCACGCCGCAACCACCACACCCGACCACGACGGCGACCGGTCCCACTCGGCCCGCGAGGGCTTCACCGCCGCCGCGGGCATGGCCTCGCTGGCGTCCGGCGCCATCCACGCCGCCGCCATCGGCGTGCACGCCGAGCACCGCCAGACCGCGCTCGCCTTCACGGTCCTGGCCCTGCTGCAACTCGGCTGGGGCGCGCTGGCCCTGGTCCGCGCGGGCCGTCTCGTATCGCTCGCCGGCATCGCCGTGGGCCTCGCCAGCGTCGGCGGCTGGGTCGTGGCCAAGACCGTCGGCATCGGCCTCATCGACGGCCTCGAGGTGGCCGAGGCCCCCCAGACCGCGGACGTCGTGTGCGCCGCGCTGGCCGCCCTCAGCGTGGTGCTCGCCGTCCTGTCGCTGCTGCCGGTGCGGGTGGAGTCGACCGGGCACAGCCTGCGCGTCCCTGCCGTGCTCGGCGTGTGCCTCCTCCTCGTGCTGACCTTCAGCGGCATGGCGGCCGCCAGCAGCCACACGCACGAGCATGGCGCGCAGGGCGAGACCGCCGCCGACGGCCACACCCACGGGACCGAGGCCGGCACCGCCGGAGCGACGACGGCCGGCGCCCACACCCACGCGGCCCAGGCGGTCGCACCCGTCCCCTACGACCCCGACGAGCCCATCGACCTCGGGGGCGTCGACGGCGTCACCCCCGAGCAGCAGGCCACCGCCGAGTCCATCGTGCGGGTGACCCTCGCCGACCTCCCGCAATGGGCCGACTACCGCGACGCCGAGGCCGCCGGGTTCCACTCGATCGGCGACGGCGGCACCGGCACCGAGCACTTCATCAACGACGACTTCATGGACGACGACGTGGTGCTCGACCCCACCCAACCCGAGTCGCTCGTCTACGACACGTCGGACGGCGACCGCCGCCTCGTGGCGGCCATGTACATGCTCGAGCGGGGCCTGCCCCTCGAGGACGTGCCTGACTACGGCGGCGCCCTCATGCAGTTCCACACCCACCAGAACCTCTGCTACACGGAGGATGGCGTGCTGGGCGGCCTCACCAACGGCGAGGGCGAGTGCCCCGACGGCCTCTTCCTCCCCGAGCCCACCCCGATGATCCACGTCTGGATCGAGCCGCACCCGTGCGGCCCGTTCGCGGCACTGGAGGGCATCGGCGGCGGCACCATCGAGGACGGCGAAGAGGTCCTCTGCGACGAGGCCCACGGCGCCCCGGCCTGACCCGTTCGGGGCGCGCCTGAGGCGCCGAGCGCTCAGGCCGCGCTGAGGCGCAGGATCTGGCCGGTGTAGATGGCCACCCACACGTCGCCGGTGACCCCGTCGTAGGTGATGCCGATGGGGTGCACGCCGGTCTCGATGTTCTGGAGCACGCCGAGGTCCGACGCCCGCAGCGCCGTGACGGTGTTCGACTCGTAGTTCACGACGTACAGGGCGGTGCCGTCGTTCGATATGGCGAGCGACCGCGCCTCGCTCCCGGTGGGCACCGACGCCACCACCTGGTCGGTGGTGAGGTCCACCTTCACGACCTCACCGAGCTGGTTGAGGCTGGCGTAGAGGTAGCGACCCTCCGGATCCAGCACCACGTGGCGGGGACCCCTCCCGACCTCGATGGTGCCCACGATGGTGCGGGACTCGAGGTCGACCTTGGCGATGTGGCTCTCCCCCATCACGGCCACGTAGGCGTAGCGCGAGTCCGGGGAGACCACGATCCCCCGGGGGTAGCGGCCGAGGTTCGGGACGGTCGCCACGAGCTCGTTGGTCTCGGTGGAGACGATCGACAGGTCCCACGAACACCAGTTGGAGGCGAGCACGTACTGGCCGTCGGGCGTGGTGGAGACGTACTTGGGCACCATGCCCACTTCGACGACATCGTCGATGGCGAGCGAGTCGGTGTCGATGCGGTACAGGTAGCTGTTGGTGTACCCGGACGCGACCGAGCTCTCCGGGGTGCACTCGTCGGCGCCCTCCGGGCCCTGGCCCGGCCCGTACATCGAGTAGTTGGAGATCCAGTAGTGGCTGGCGTCGGGCGTGAGCGCCCCCTCGACCGGCGCGCCCTGCACCACCGTGGGCACGTCGGCGGCGCCGAACTCGGCCAGGTCGACCTGGTCCGGGATGGTGGTCACCAGCTCGCCCTCGCTCGAGTACACGGTGACCGAGTGGTTGTACATCATGTTCTGGGCGAACACGAGGCCCGTGTTCGAGGCCACCACCGACTTCGGGGAGATGTCCCCGCCGATGGTCTCGGCCACCGTGAGCGTGCGCTCGGCGGCCGGTGGCCCATCGGGCACCCGGAGGTGGGGCGGGATGGTCGAGGCCGGCGTGGCCTCCTCGCCGGCATCGCCCGACGACGAGCCGCCCCCATCGGAGCGCAGCGCGCCGAGCGCGGTGGAGCCGCCGGCCCACAGCAGGGCCAGGAGGCAGACGGCGATGCTGGCGACGACGATCCTGCGGATGAGGAACGTCCGCTCGGTCGGCCGTGGGGGCGGGCCCGGCACGGAGCCGAAGATACCGGCGCTCTCCCCGGATGCGGGGGCACCCGGGGGCGCCCCTCGGCTACCCGCGCAGGCCTTCGATGATCAGGGCGAGACCGAACACCAGAAACAGGCCGGCGGCACCGATGCGGATGGCCCGCTCGGGCAGGCGCGTGCCGAGCAGCGCCCCAACGCCGATGGCGAGGGCGTCCGCGGCCACCATGCCCAGGGTGGACCCCAGCCAGGTGCCGAAGAGCCCGTTGGTGGTCGCCAGGGTGATGGTGGCGAGCATCGTCTTGTCGCCGAGCTCGGCCAGGAAGAACGCGAACCCGGCGGCGACCACTGCCGAGCGGGTGGTGATCTCGGCCTTGGCGGCCTCGTCGTCGTCGAGCTCGTCACCCCGGAGGGTCCAGGCCGCGAAGCCGAGGAAGGCGATGCCGGCGACGACGTTGATGGCATCCGTGGGGAGGGCGGCGCCGAGGAGCGCTCCGCCGATCACCGAGAAGAGGTGGACGATTCCGGTGGCGATCGTGATCCCGATGAGGATGGGCAGTGGCTTGTACCGGGCGGCAAAGGCCATCGCCATGAGCTGGCTCTTGTCCCCGAGCTCCGCGACGAAGATCACACCGAAGCTGATGAGGAACGCCTGGACCCACTCCACCGGGCCACACTGGCACGGTGTCTCGTTGGGACGAAACTGCGGCGCCCCGGGGCGACGACTACGACGCCCGCTGGGCCGCCCTCGAGGCCGCGGGCCGGGCCGTGCACGGGGAAGCCGACTTCGTGAGCGCCTTCGCCCCGGCCACGGTGCTCGACGCCGGCTGCGGGACGGGCCGGGTGGCCATCGAGCTCGCCCGCCGCGGCGTGACCACCGTCGGGGTGGACCGGGACCCCGGAATGCTCGCCACCGCCCGGCGCAAGGCACCGGACCTCACCTGGGTCGAACACGACCTCTCGTCTCTCGACCTCACCGCCGCCGACGGGCCGAGCACGTTCGACCTCGTGGTCGCAGCCGGCAACGTGATGATCTTCCTCGCTGCCGGCACCGAGGCCGCCACCGTCGCCCGGTTGGCCGCCCACCTCGCCGATGGCGGGGTGTTGGTGGCCGGCTTCTCGCTGAGCCACGCCGCCTACGGCCTCGATCGCTACGACGCCGACTGCGACGCCGCCGGCCTCGGCGTCGATGCCCGGTACGCCACGTGGGACCGCGACCCCTGGGTGCCCGGCGGCGAGTACGCGGTCTCCGTGCACCGGCGGGCCTGACCCACGGCGCGCTGGCGGTCCGACCCGTCCTCGTCGTCTGGTTGGCGGCAACCCGGCCTGACTAGCGTCTGGCGCCATGGCGACCGACACCACCACGCTGAAGAAGGGGTCGCGCATCGTCGTGACCGAGGCGCTGCCCGGGGTGCCCGAGGGCACGCCCGGCAAGGTCGGCCGCTCGGTGGGCATGCACCTCACCCGCTACCGGGTCGCGTTCGACAACGGCACCTCGTTCAACTCGGTGGCCCACACCAAGCTCGTCCCCGAGGGTGAGTGGGAGTCGTTCCAAGAGGAGCGCTCGGCCGCCGCGGCCAAGGCTGCCGCCGGCGAGACGGAAGCGGCTGCGGCGCCGGCTGACGCCATCAGCGAGGACGGGGGCGCAGCGCCGGCCGACGACCGCATGGCCAAGCTGCTGGCCCGCTCCAAGGCCGCCCGGGAGAAGAAGGCGGGCTGACGGGCCGGGGCGCACCCCAGACGCGCCCTGAGGTGACCCGATGTGACCTGATGTGACCTTCGCCCCTCCCCGTGGGGGTCAGGTGAGCGCACGCTCAAGCCATGACCAACGGGGTGGAACGGCAGACACATCAACTGCACGTCCTCGTGGTGGGTACCGAGGCGTGGGCCATCGATTCGGTCGAGCGGGCACTTCAGCACGCCGGCCACGTCGTGTTGCGCTGCCCGGTCGGCCGTGACGACCCCACCTGTCCGGCGCTGGACGGCACCGCCTGCGGTCTCGACGAGCGCCTCGACCTCGTGTGCTCGGTGCGGGCTCGCCCCCTTGACCGCGTCCTGCGCGCCGAACACGCGGTGCTCTGCGGCCTGCGCCGCGGGGCGCCCCTGCTCCTCGCGGGCAGCGCCGCCAGCAGCCCCTTCGCCTGCTTCGCCACGGCTTCGGTCGACCTCGACGGCGACGTCGTCGGGGCGTGCGAGGCGGCAGCGGCCTCAGGTCCCGTCGTCCGCTCGGCCGAGGCGCTCGACGAGCTCGAGCTGCTGGTCCTGCGCCGCACCCAGCCCGGCCCAACGCTGCGGTTCGAGCCGTTCGCAGACCCAGTCCCAGTGCACCGCGACCCGATCGCCCGCTGACAGCGGCTCATTCGGGAACACCCCGCCGACCGGACAGCGGATCCGGCGCTCCTCGGGCGAGCCCACTCGGACGGTGCCCCTCCGCCACACGAGGGGTTCCAAGCGGACGATGGCCTCCTCACCCGCGACCGCCAACACCTCGCCCGGGGCGATGCGACAGCCGTCGATCACCCGGAGGGCCTGGTCGATCGCTCCCCGCCGCGCCAGTGCGACGAACGGTGACGCGCTGAGGACGTGGAAGGCATGGGTGGGACGACCGCCGGCGGAAATGGCCTCCGCCACCGACTCCCACGGCACGCCGAGGCGGTCCCCCACGCGGTCGTGCAGGTGGCGGGAGAAGGCTTCGGGGTCGATCCGAGCCGACCGCTCGTTGCCCAGCCAGTATCCGTCGACCACGTCGACCGCGAGCGGGTCGCCGCCGTCCCCCGCCAGGAGCTCGAGGTAGGGCCACGCCCCTTCGAACCGTCGGGCCAGGGCCAGCACCGCGGCCTCGTCCACCGGCCCCTGATCGGCGCCGACGCGGAGCGTGCCCTCCGCGTCGGCCGGCCCGCAGTAGCCGAGGGCGTTGGGCGGGTAGGCGAAGCGGGCGAAGGCGGCGGCGCCCTCGACGCTCACGACCCGAGGCCGGCGCGCAGCGCCAACACCCGCTCGGCCTCCTCGGCCCCCACGACCTCGACGGCGAGGCCCGTGTGCACCCGCACCCAGTCCCCCACCCGCACCGGGGAGCCTTCGAGCACGAGCACGGCGAGGGACGCGACCCGCCGGGCACCGCCGCCCTCGAGCTCGGCGGTGCCGCCGTCGTCGCTGATGGCGACCACCCGGCCGACGTCGGTCACGCACATCAGGCCGGCACCGCCACGAGTCGTCTGACCTCGTCCCGCACCGCTCGGATGGCTGCAGGAAGGGCATCGGACACCTCGTGGGACAGGCCGGCCCCGGGTGAGAAGCGGGTGCCCTCGACACCGATCACCACGACCTCGGCGGGGAGGCGTCCGAGCATCCGGCCGAGCCCGAGCGCCTCGGTGACGCCGGCACCGTGGGTCGATCGCGGCGTCGCGGGCAGGGCGAGGCCCACCGGCGTCCCGTCGGCCGGGCGCGCCGGTGGCGGCCCGGACGCCGCCACCGCGACCACGCGGTGCACGGTGCCGACGGGCGCCCCGGAGCAGGCGGCGTCGACCAGCACGACGGCATCGAGGCCGTCCCACGCATCGAGGAGGCGGGCGGGCTCGCCGTCGAGCTCTCGCGCCACCACGTTCGCCGGAAGCTCGTCCCGCACCGCGTCGAGCACGAAGGGGCCGACACCGTCGTCCCCGGCGAATCGGTTGCCCACGGCCAGGACGCCGACCCTCACCCGCGGTCCACGGTGAGCTCGAGGAAGTGGGTGGCGCAGGAGATGCACGGGTCATGGTTGCGGATCGACTGCTCGCAGACGTGGCGCAGCGCGTCGTCGTCGAGGTCGAGGTTGGCCTCGATCAGCCGGAACAGGTCGGCCTCGATGCTCGGCTGGTTCTGCGAGGTGGGCGGGACGATCACCGCGTCGGTGATCATGCCCTCGTCGTCGAGCGTGTAGCGGTGGTAGAGCAAACCACGGGGCGCCTCGGAGACGCCGTGGCCGACGCCGGCCCGCGGCTCGACGGGCACCGCCGGCTGGTCGGGCGGCTCGTAGGCCTCGATGAGGGCGATGGCCTCGTCGCAGGCGTGGAGGACCTCGACAGCACGCACCACGATGCTGCGGAAAGGGTTGCGGTCGTCCGGGCCGAGGCCGACCTCGGCAGCCGCGGCGCGCGCCCCCTCGGAGAGGCGGTCGTAGCCGAGGGCGAAGCGGGCCATGGGGCCGACGAGGTAGCGGGTGCCGTCGGTGCGATAGGCGTGGAGGGCGTTGGACCGGGCGACGTGCTGCTCGACGAACTCGTCGAGGAAGGCGTCGGGGGTGAGGTCGAGGCCGGAGCTGGAGGCGATGTGCCCACCCACCACCGCGTACTCGTCGGGCCGCGACAGGGCGACGAGCTCGTGGTCGTGGGTCAGGTCGGGCATGTCGAACCCGCCCACCCAACGGACGGTGTCCTCGGCGATGGACCGGACCCGCAGCAGGTCCTCCCGCAGCGGCTGGAGCTCACGGCGGGTCGGCACCCGGTAGAAGCCACCGACCCGGACGTTGACCGGGTGGATGGCCCGACCACCGACCATCTCGACGATCTGGTTGCCCACCTTCTTGAGGGCCAGGCCCTGTTCGACCGCGGCCCGGTGGTCGGCGGCCATCTCGATGGCGCCGTGGTAGCCCAGGAAGTCGGGGGCGTGCAGCAGGTACACGTGCAGGGTGTGGCTCTCGATCCACTCCCCGCAGTAGAGGAGACGGCGGAGGTCCCGGAGGGGGCCGTCGACGACGACGCCGCAGGCGTCCTCGATCGCCTCGCAGGCGCTCGTCTGGTAGGCGACGGGGCAGATGCCGCAGATGCGGGCGGTGATGTCGGGCGGCTCGGTGTGGCGCCGGCCCCGGAGCAGGGCCTCGAAGAAGCGGGGCGGCTCGTAGATCTGGAGCTCGACGCCCACCAGCGCGCCGTCCCGGATCTCGACGTGCAGGGCCCCTTCGCCCTCGACGCGGGCGAGGGCCTCGACCCGGATGGTCCGGTCGGTCACGGTTGCCTCCGGTGGGGGTCGGGCAGGCGCACGGTGCTGGCCGACCGGAACGGCTCGGCCCAGGCGTTGAAGGTGCGCAGGAAGCGCCCCTGGTCGGCCTCGGCCATGCCGACCGCCGAGAGGGCGGGGGCCAGGGACTCGGGCATCGAGGACTCGGACGGGCCGAAGCAGCCGTAGCACCCGCGGTGGAAGTGGGGGCAGAGCGCCCCGCATCCGGCGTGGGTGACCGGGCCGAGGCAGGGGGTGCCGTGGGCCACGAGAACGCAGACGTTGCCGGCGGCCTTGCACTCGACGCACACGCTCTGGCCGCTGACCGTCGGCTTGCGGCCGGCGAGGAGCGCCCCGACCACCTCGAGCAGCTGGCGGCCGTCGATGGGGCAGCCCCGCAGCTCGAGGTCGACGGGCACGTGGTCGGCGATGGCCGTCGAGGTCGCCAGGGTGTCGATGAACGACGGGTTGGCGTAGACGACCGAGATGAACTCGTCGACGTCGGCGAAGTTGCGCAGGCCCTGGATGCCGCCGGCCGTGGCGCAGGCCCCGATGGTGATCAGCACCTTCGACGCCGCCCGCACCTCCTGGATGCGCTCGACGTCGTGGGGCGTGGTGATGGACCCCTCCACCAGGGAGACGTCGTAGGGACCCTCGACCGTGGCGCTGGTGGCTTCGAGGAAGTAGCCGATCTCGACGGCGTCGGCCACGGCGAGGAGCTCGTCTTCCCGGTCGAGCAGGGTGAGCTGGCAGCCGTCGCAGGACGAGAACTTCCAGACCGCAAGGCGCGGCTTGGGCGACGGGGCGCTCATCGTTCCCGCACCCGCAGGAGGGGGGTGGCCCGGTCGGCGGTGACCACCGGGCCGTCGAGGCAGACGAACGAGCCGCCGATCTGGCAGTGGCCGCAGTGGCCCACGGCGCACTTCATGTTGCGTTCGAGTGAGAGCTGCACATCGGAGAGGGGTACTCCCATCCCTTCGAGCGCCTGGGCCGTGAAGCGCATCATCACCTCTGGTCCGCACACCAGGGCGGATGTTCTCGCCGGCGCACACTCGACCAGGTCGAGCACCTCGGTCACGACTCCGATGTGGCCGTGCCAGGCCCGATCTCCGCGGTCGACGGTGGTGATCACCTGGACGCCGGCGCTCCCCCAGGCGTCGAGGGTGTCGACGAAGAGCAGGTCGGCGGGGGTGCGGGCACCGACGACGACGGCGATGGTCTCGAATTCGCCGGCGCGGGCGATGGCCTCGACCACGGACGGTCGCAGGGGTACGAGGCCGACGCCGCCGGCGACGAACAAGAGGTGGCGACCGACCGCGGCGTCGAGGTCCCATGCGGTGCCGAACGGACCTCGGACACCGATGGTGGCCGCGACCTCGGCGCCCGCGAGGGCCCGACTCACGGCGCCGACGACCCGGATGGTCTCCTCGATGGTGCCCTCGGGGCCGAGGCCCCCGAGGGAGATGGGCACCTCGCCCACACCCGGCGCCCACAGCATGAAGAACTGACCGGGCCGAGCGGCGGGCAGGGCGGCGCTGGCCGGGGCCAGCGTCAACGTGACGGTGTCGGTGCCGTCCTCGCGACGCGCCATGACCCTGTAGGGCACGGGGACCATGGGATCGGATCCGGACACGGCGCTCCCCGCAGGGGTGAGGACGGCCTCAGACATCGCCGTACACGTCCAGGAGGCGGAACCGGGCGGCCTGCAGGCGTTTCACGAGCAGCCCCGCGAAGCGCTGGACGAGCAGGTAGCCCAGGGCGGGATCGGCATCGAGGTGACTGCGGAGGGCATCGGCGTCGAGGGCCACCGCCGAGGTCTCGTCGAGCGCCACCGCCTCGAATTGCCACTGGTAGGGCGGGAACAGCCACGACGCACCCAGCACGTCGCCCGACGACAGCGTGGTCACCAGGTGGGGCGGGCGGCCGAGGGCGTGGATCTCGAGGCCGACGCGCCCGGTGCGCAGGACGAAGACGCGGTCGGCCCGCTCGCCCTCGCGGAAGATCACCTCATCGGGGGCGAAGCGCACGTCGGTGCCGTAGGCCGCGAGGGCGGCGAGGTCGTCGGATGCGAGGCCCTCGAAGAAGGGGTGCTCGGCGAGCAGGTCCTGGATGGGCTTCACGGCGTGCTCCGTTCCGGGCGCTCGGCCCCGTCGGTGGCGGCGATGGCGGCGACCTCCTCGGTCAGGTCGATGCCGACGGGGCACCACGTGACGCAGCGTCCGCAGCCGACGCAGCCGAGCTCGTCGAACTGGTCGACCCACGTCGAGAGCTTGTGGGTGAGCCACTGGCGGTAGCGGGCGCGGACGCTGTGACGCACGGGCGACCCGCCGAGGAAGGAGAAGTCGAGGGTGAAGCAGGAGTCCCAGCGTTGTGAGCGCTCGGCGAGGGTGCCCCCGAGGTCGACGGTGTCCTCGACGGTCGTGCAGAAGCAGGTCGGGCAGACCATGGTGCAGTTGGTGCAGGCGAGGCAGCGCACGGCGACCTCGTCCCACCGGGGGTGCTCGAGGTTGCGGGCCAGCAGGCCGGCCACCGTCGTCGCCGGAACGGACCGAACCTGGCTGGCCGCGGCCCGCGCCGTCGCTGCGGCCGCCTCGGCGCGATCGCCGTCACCGGCCGGCTCGTGGGGAACCCGCGCCAGGACGTCGGCGCCCCGCTTGCTGCCCACCCGCACATAGAACCGCGCCCGGGCGTCGTCGAGGCGCTCCGAGACCGCGAGGTCGAAGCCCGCCTCCGCCGCGGGGCCGGTCCCCATCGACGCGCAGAAGCACGTGGGGCCGGCCTCACCGCAGTCGGCGGCGATGACGAACACGTCGGCGCGCCGGGCGGCGTAGCCGGCGTCCGGGAAGGCGCCGTCGCGCAGGACCCGGTCCTGCACCGCGATGCCTCGGAGGTCACACGCCCGCACCCCCACGAAGGCCATCGGCGGCGGCGGGGCCGGAGGCTCGATCTCGAAGCCACCGCCGTCGAGACGGGCCCGGAAGACGGTCTCCCGGGCCGGGTGCAGGAAGGGCCGCCACGACGTGGACGGCGTGGTGAACCCGAAGTGGGCGTCGTCGTCACGCCGGCGCAGCCGGTAGCGGCCGGGGCCCTGGTCGTCGGCCCAGCCGACGGGTAGGTCGGCCACGCCGGACACCTCGTCGAGCGCGATGGCGCCGTCTCGCACCACCGGCCCGATCAGGGTCCGGCCTTCGCGGGCAAGGGCGCCCAACAGCGCCTCGAACCCGTCGGTGGTGAGCAGCGCGTCGGTCACTGCGCCCAGTCTCCCCGATCGAAGGGCCCCCTGGGGAGAGCCGAAGGTCCCTGGCGGTGCCCCGGCGGGTCGATCAGGATGGCCCGGAGCGACGAGGAGGCCCATGTCCGTCATCGAGTTGGCCGCAGTCGGCCGCCACTACGAGGTGGGCGACAGCCGGGTGACCGCACTGCACGACGTCGACCTCACGGTCGACGAAGGTGAGTTCCTGGTGGTGCTGGGGCCGTCGGGTTGCGGCAAGACCACGTTGTTGAACCTGATCGGGGCCCTCGACACCCCGAGCGAGGGCTCGGTGCGCGTCGCCGGCCACACCCTGGAAGGCGCCAGCCGCAAGGATCTCTTCCGCTTCCGTCGCGAGACGGTGAGCTTCGTGTTCCAGTCCTTCAACCTGTTCCCGGCGCTGACCGCCCGCGAGAACGTCCAGTTCGCCATCGACGTCGCCCGGGGCGATCGGCCGGGACCGACCGCCGCGGAGGTGCTCGACCAGGTCGGCCTCGCCGGGCGCCTCGACCACTTCAGCCACCAGCTCTCCGGGGGCGAGCAGCAGCGGGTGGCCATCGCCCGAGCCTTGGCCACCGGGAACCCCGTCCTCCTGGCCGACGAGCCCACCGGCGAGCTGGACTTCCACACCGGGATCTCCATCCTCGAACTGCTGCACCAGCAGTCCCACGCCGGCGTCACCGTCGTCATCGTCACCCACAACCGCGAGATCAGCCGGGTGGCCGACCGCGTCGTCGAGCTGTCCAGCGGCACCATCGTGGGGGACGGGCCGCCGCCCGGGGGCACCGCCGAGATCGCCAGCCTCCACTGGTGACCGCGCCCGCCGCCTCCGTGGGTCCGCCGGTCCGCGGCGCCCGAGCACTGCTCTGGCTGCGCTGGTCGTGGCGCGACCTCCGTGCCCGCTGGCTGCAGGTGGCCGCGATCGCGCTGATCATCGCCATCGGCTCGGGCACCTACTCCGGCCTCACCAGCGTGTCGGCGTGGCGCCAGGCCTCCTACGACGCCAGCTACGCCGCGCTGAACATGTACGACCTGCGCATCGACCTGACCACGGGGAGCTACGCCGGCGCCCACCAACTCGTCGAGGTGGCCCGCTCCATCCCCCACGCCGCCGACATCGAGCACGTCGAAGCCCGCCTCCAAGAGCCCATCCAGGTCGACGCGTCGACCGCCGACGAGCTGGTGCTGGTCCCTGGTCGCCTCGTCGGCGTGGACGTGCGGGATGGCGGCCCGAAGGTGAGCGGCATCGCCACGGTGGACGGGCGCGGCCTGCGCCCCGACGACGATGGCCGGGACATCGTGGTGGTGGACGAGCACCTGGCCCGCAAGCACGACCTGCCTCCTACGGGGACCCTGCGCCTCAGCGGGGGCCGGGAGCTGCAGTACGTCGGGACGGGCCTGTCCCCCGAGAACTTCTTCCCCGTGGACAACCGCGGCAGCGTGTTCGCCGACTTCGCGGTGCTCTACGCGCCGCTGCGCACGGTGCAGCGCCTCACCCAGCACCCCGGCCAAGCCAATGGCCTCGTCCTCACCCTCCGCCCTGGGGCCGACCGCGACGTGGTCGAGCGCGAGCTCGAGGACGCCCTCGCCGCCGAGCTGGGCGACCTGGGCACGTCCATCACCCGCCAGGAAGACGACCTCGTCCTGCGCCTGCTCTACGACGACATCGAGGGCGACCAGCGCTTCTACGACATCTTCGCCCTGCTGATCCTCGCCGGGGCGACCTTCGCGGCCTTCAACCTCACGGTGCGCATCGTCGAGGCCCAGCGGCGCGAGATCGGCATCGGCATGGCCCTTGGCGTCCCTCCTCGGACCATCGCGGTGCGTCCCCTGCTCGTGGGCGGGCAGGTCGCCCTGCTCGGCGTGGCCTTCGGTGTCGGCGTGGGGCTGCTCATCGACCGGCTGATGGCCGACCTCCTCTCCGGGTTCTTCCCCTTGCCCGACTGGCAGTTCGCCTTCCACCCCGGGATCTTCCTGCGAGGGGCGGCGCTGGGGTTGCTCCTGCCCCTCGTGGCCACCGCCATCCCCGTGTGGCGGGCGGTGCGCATCACCCCGGTCGAGGCGGTGAGCACCACCCACCGGGCGTCGAGCAGCGGGTTGGCGCCGCTCGTCAGCCGGATCCCACTGCCCGGGTCGAGCGTGGCGCAGATGCCGTTCCGCAACGTGCTGCGTGAGCCACGGCGCACGCTGCTCACCGCCCTCGGCATCGCCGCCGCCATCACCACCCTGGTCGGCGTGATCGGCATGATCGACTCGTTCGTGGCCACCATCGACGCCGGCGACCAGGAGATTGTCGGCGACACCCCGGACCGCCTGACCGTCGACCTCGACGGATTCGCCCTGGCCGATTCCCCGGAGGTGCAGGCCATCACCACCAGCCCCCTGTTGCGAGCGGCCGAGCCCGGGCTCACGCTCGGTGGCACCCTCGATCCCGGACCCGACGAGATCGACGTCGCCTTGTACACCCTCGACCTCCAGAGCGACCTGTGGACCCCGACCCCGGTCGACGGTGACCTCGACAGCGACGAGCCGGGCCTCGTGCTGTCGGAGAAGGCTGCCGCAGACCTCGGCGTCGGCGTGGGCGACACGGTGACGCTGCGCCACCCACTCCGCCAGGGCACCGGCTACCGCTGGGTCGAGACCGATCTGCCGGTGATCGCCCTGCACCCCAACCCCTACCGGTTCGTGGTGTACCTCGACGACCAGTGGGCCTCGCTGTTCGACCTCGATGGCATCATCAACACCGTGCGGGTCGCGCCGGCCCCGGGCACGAGCGTCGAAGACGTCCAGCGCGCCTTCTTCGGCCAGGAGGGCGTTGCCTCCGTCCAGCCCGTCCGCGACCTGGCCGCCAGCGTTCGGGACCAGATCGACGAGGTGCTCGGGATCTTCAACGTCATCGAGGCCGCGGTGCTGATGATGGCCCTGCTCATCGCCTTCAACGCCACCTCCATTAACATGGACGAGCGGGCGCGCGAGAACGCCACCCTGTTCGCGTTCGGCCTGCCCGTGCACCGGGTGGTGCTCGTGGCGGTGACCGAGAGCATCGTGATCGGCCTGCTGGGGACCGTGACCGGGGTCATCGCCGGGCGGCTGCTGCTCGAGTGGCTCATCAACGTGATCGTGCCCGACTCGCTGCCCGACATCGGGGTGGTGACCTATCTGTCGGGCCGCACCGTGGCCACCGCGGTGCTGCTCGGAGTGCTCGCCGTCGCCGTGGCACCGCTCCTGACGGTCCGGCGCCTACGCCGCATGGACATCCCGTCGACGCTGCGGGTCGTCGAATGACCGGGCGCCGTGACCGGTGACGACCGTCACCCCCGACAGGTGACGTTGGACCCTTGGTGCGCGTCGCCACGGGGCGTTCACTGCAACCATGACCGCTCCCGTACCCCCGGTACCTGGTGGGCCCCCTGCCGGACCACCCCCCTTCGCCCCTCCGAGCGGTCCGCCGCGGGGGCCGTCGGGACCCCCGCCGGGCAACTACGGCGCCGGGTACGGCGGCAACCCACCCGGGCCGCCCGGACCTCCGCCAGGGCCGCCACCGCCCGCTCGATCGAACACCGGCCTGATCGTGGGCATCGCGATCGGCGTGGTCGTGCTGCTCGTCGCCGCCACGGTCGGCGTGCTCGTCTTGACCTCGGACGACGCCGAGGCCGGCGAGATCTTCCTGGCCCCCGCCACCGACGTCGGCGACGATCCGTTCACCCAGAGCGTGGCGAATACCGCGAACCGGCCAGTGGCCGCGCAGGGCACGACGGGTACCTCGGCGGGCGGACCGGTCGAGGTGCGCAGCGCCAACGGCTCGCAGCCGGGCCTCTACGGCGGGACGCTGAACCAGTCCCAGTGCGATCGACGTCAGATGATCGACTTCCTCCAGGCCAACCCCGACAAGGGTCGGGCGTGGGCCGGCGTGCAGGGCATCGGGTTCAACCAGCTCGAGGACTACATCCTCGGCCTCACCTCGATGCAGCTCCGGACGGACACCCGGGTCACCAATCATGGGTTCCGGAACGGGCGCGCCACCACGATCCAGACCGTGCTGCAGGCAGGCACCGCGGTGCTGGTCGATCGCCAGGGCATCCCCCGTGCCCGCTGCGCCTGCGGCAACCCGCTGACCCCGCCCACCGCCGTCTCCTCCCGACCTCGCTTCCGCGGACCCCGGTGGACGGGGTTCAGCCCGTCCAGCCTGACCGTGATCCAGATCAACGTGACCATCCAGATCTTCGTCATCACCGACATCGACACCGGCGACCCCTTCACGCGTCCCCCGGGCACCGACGGCGGCGACGACCAGCCAGGCGACGGCACGGACACCGACACGACCCTCCCGACGACCCTCCCGCCGGACAACACGCTTCCGCCGGGCACCGCACCCCCGGACACGCTGCCGCCCGACGACCTCGGGGGTGAGAACGATGTCGACGTCATCCTCACCTGGGGTGGCAACGACGACCTCGACCTCCACGTCATCGAACCGAGTGGCGAGGAGCTGTCCTTCAGCTCGCCGACGACGTCGACGGGGGGCACGCTCGTGGGTGGCGACGACATCCCCGGCTGCGAGGACACCGGGAGCCACGGCGAGGAGGCGTTCTGGGGACCGGGCCAGGCCCTTCCCGGCACCTACCAGCTCTTCGTCCGGAACTTCGGGGCCTGCGACGAGGACGGCGCCAACTACGACCTCCAGGTCTCGGTGAACGGCGAATTCGTCGCCGGCGACACCGGGGTCCTCACCCCGGGAACCGACTCGGCCACCATCACCTTCGAAGTCCCCGACTGAGCCGGCGAGATGACCGACCACCCGCCCCTGACCGTGCCCGGCCTCGACGGCGCCACGGTCCTCGCCGAGGACCCGTTCGCCATCGTCTACCGGGCCACCCAGAGCGCCTTCGGCCGGCCCGTCGCGGTCAAGGTGCTGCGCGAGCCGCTCGACGAGGACGCCCGGCTTCGCTTCACCGAGGAGTCCCGCGCCGCGGGTGTGCTCTCGGAGCACCCGGCCGTCGTCACCCTCCACGATGCCGCCGTCGACGAGGCGGGCTTCGCCCATGTGGTCATGGAACTCCTGACCGAGGGTTCGCTCGCCGACGTCCTCCAGCGCCAGGGCGCGCTCGGGTGGCAGGAAGCGGTGCGCGTCGGACTGCACGTCGCCCACGCCCTCGCCGCCACGCACCGAACCGGTGTCGTGCACGGCGATGTCCGTCCCGGGACCGTCCTGGTCGCCGCCGACGGAACACCCCTCCTCGCCGTCTTCCGGGTGGCGCGGGTCGTCGGCGGCGAGGCCGAACGGGCGGCCAGGACCCCTCGCTCGGTCGTGGGGATCGCCCCGGAAGTGCTCGACGGGGCCGAGCCGTCCGTGGCGGCCGACATCTATGCACTTGGCGCCCTTCTCCACGAGCTGATCGCCGGGGACCCGCCCCACCTGGTCGCTGAGGGCGATTCGGTCGACAGCGTCGTGCGCCGGATCACGATGGCCGAACCGGCCCCGTTGAACGCGGACACGCCGGACGACGTCACTGCCCTCCTGGCGCGGGCGATGACCCGCGACCCCGCCGCCCGCCCGGCCTCGGCCGCCGCGTTGGGCCGCGAGCTCCACGCGCTCTGCCGCACCCACCTGCTCGACCTCACCGACGGCCGCCGGTGGCCAGAAGCCGAGCCGTCGGCGACGGCGCCGAGCGAGCCGGCGGCCACCGAGCCCACTCCCACCCCCTACCGAGCCACCCACCACATCCCCTGGACCGGGCTCCCCGCGTGGCCGACGACCAACGCGGGCCCAGAGCCCGTGGCCACCCTCGATCCGGACCTCGACGTCGAGGTGCTCGAGTGGTCCGGCGATTGGGCCCGCGTCCGCTGCAGCAACGACTGGGAGGCCTGGGTCGACGGGCGCCAACTCGTCCCCCTGTGGGCGTGAGTCGGCCGACCGCCGCCCGAGCCTTGACCACGGGAAGCGAATGACCTACGATTTCCGACGTGCCTTCGGAAACCGTAGAACGATCGGTTGAACCCGACCGCAGGGCCCGGAAGCGCGCCGCCCGACGTGACGACCTCCTGGACCTGGCCCTCGAGCTGAGCGAGCGGCTCGGAGTCGAAGGCGTGACCATGGCCGCGCTGGCCGAGGCGGCGGACTACGCCCCCGCCTCGCTCTACACGTACTTCCCGTCGCGCAGCGCCCTCGTCGCCGCGATGCAGCAGCGGGCGCTTCACACGCTGGGCGGCGTGGCCGAGTCCACCCTCCAGGCCTGGGACCTCGAGCACGGCGCCGGCGACCCGGCGCCCGGCCCCGAGGTCGCCGCCCTCGCCCGCCTGTGGGTGTTCAGCGACCTCTTCCTCGTCGCCCCCGAGAGCCACCCCCGGGAGTTCCGCCTCCAACAGCAGCTGTTGGCGACCCCGAACGTCCAGGAGGCGGGCGACGCCGCGACCGTCGTGCCTGCGGCCATGAGCGTGCTCGACCGCCCCCGCCGCCTGCTCGCCGACGCCGTCACCGCCGGCGCCCTCCAGGCGCCGGCAACCACCACGGACCCGACCGAGTCCCCCCTCGACGGCGACCTCCTGCGCACCCTCGCCTGGGTCACCGCCCTCAACGGCGGGATGCTCCTCGACGGCCTGGGCACCGGCGTCCCCACCACCGGCGCCACCCTCGGCCACGAGCTCACCGCCGCCCTCCTCCGCGGCTGGGGCGCCGACCCCCACCACCTCGCCGACGCCCGGGCCGCCACCGCCGGCTGGGTCGCCGCCCACCTCTGAACGCTGCACGAAAGGACACCCACGTGCCCCTCCCCCTCGCTCTCCTCGTCGCCTTCGTCGGCGGCTGGCTGCTCTGGACCCTCGGCGAGTACATCCTGCACCGCTTCGCCATGCACGAGTTGCACGGCAAGGGGATCATGAGCCGCGAGCACCTGCTCCACCACGTGCGTGCCGACTGGCGCCTCGCCTACACGAACGTCCTCAGCTGGATCGGCGTCGGCCTCGTGGGTGGGCTCATCTGGACGCCCCTCTTCTGGTACCTGACCGGCTCGTCGGCGGTGGGCCTCGGGGTCGCGCTCGGCTGGGCGGTCGGCTACGGCGTCTACGAGTACTGCCACGCCCAGGCCCACCTGCGCGGGCCGTCGGGCACCTACTCCCGCTGGCTGCGGATCCACCACTTCCACCACCACTTCGGCCACCCCATGGCCAACCACGGCGTGAGCGTGCCCTGGTGGGACCGGGCCTTCGGCACCCTCGAGCGCCCCGACCGGGTGCGGGTCCCCCGCCGCCTCGCCATGGCCTGGCTGCTCGACGACGACGGCGAGCTCCGTCCCGAGTACGCCGACGACTACGTGCTGGTCGGCGCCGCCACCAGCGACGAGCGCATGGCGGCGCTCGACAAGGCCCGCGCCTTCGCCTCCATCGCCCCCGAGGACTGAGCCGGCGGCGCCGGCGTCAGGGCGCCATCTCGTAGGCACCGGAGACCGCCAGCACGTCGCCTTCCCACACCCGGTTGGTCCGGTCGGGGTCGACCACGGGCTTGCGGATCATGGCGAGGCAGAGGTCCTGCTGGGCCTGGGTGGTGCTGGGCTTGCCGTGGAGCTGCACCGCGAAGCGGGACAGGTCCCGCACGAACACGTCGAAGGTCTGGTCGATCAGGTCGTCGGCGATGTCGTAGATGGCGGCGTTCTCCAGCACCAGCTGGGCGTACACCACGAGGGTGAAGATCTCCCCCACCGCCAGCAGCACGTCGATGTCGCGGGCCTGCGCCTCGTCGAGGGGCGTCTCGGCGAGGAAGCGGACCAGCACGTCCGCCTGCTCGCGGAACACGGCCACGTTGGGCATGGCGCTCGCCTCGAAGGGCCGCCGCCACGGGCCGAAGCGCACCTTCGAGAGCCCGCCGGTCGGGCCCTGGTCGAACAGGAAGTCGTCGTTGGCGGCGTCGGCCCGCTGGGGAACGTCGGGCACGTCGGCGGGCTCGAAGAAGTAGTTGTGCATGAACTTCACGATCAGCGAGATGTTCACGTGCACCGTGCCCTCGAGCTTGGGCAGGGCCCGGATGTCACGGGCGGCAGCCTCGAAGTACATGTCCTTCTCGAAGCCCTTGGCCGCGATGACGTCCCACAGGTGGTTGATGACGTCCTCGCCCTGGGTGGTGACCTTCATCTTCACCACCGGGTTGAACAGCAGGTAGCGGCGGTCGGCGAGCGACGCCGACCGGAAGTAGTCGCTGGCCCGCAGGGCGACGAGCTTCATGGCCACGAGCCGGCAGTAGGCGTCGGTGAACAGCTGGCGCACGTGGGCGAAGTCGGTGACGGGGTGCCCGTAGAGGACCCGGTGGTGGGCGTGGGTCACCGCCTCGTACAGGGCGTGGGTGCAGATGCCGATCGACGCCCACCCCAGGTTGTACTTGCCGATGTTCACGGTGTTGAGGCCGGCGTTCCACGCGTCGGCGCCGACGGCGATGAGGTCCGCCTCGGTGATCGGGTAGTCGTGCAGGCGGAACTCCGAGACGTAGTTCTGGCTCCACACCACGTTCTTGACCAGCTCGTAGCTGGGGTGCTGCGAGCTGACGGCAAAGGCCACCGGGTTGCCGTCGGGGAGCTTGCCGAACACCGAGACCAGCGCGGCCTGGTTGCCGTTGCCGATGTAGTACTTCGAGCCGTTGGCGAGGTAGGTCCCGTCGCCCTGGGGCTCGAGCACCATGTCGGTCGAGTAGAGGTCGGCGCCGTGGGCCTTCTCCGAGAGGCCGAAGCCGAAGATCCCGCCGTCGGCGAGCAGGACGGCGGTCCGCTCCCGCAGCGCCTCGTTCTTCGACATCCACAGCGGACCGAGGCCGAGCACCGTGACCTGCCACGTGTACCAGTACTGCAGGCCGTAGAAGCCGAGGATCTCGGCGAACTCACAGATGCGCCAGGTGTCCCAGCGGCTGTCCTCGGCACCCAGGCCGGCGGGTGTGCACATCGTGGCGAAGATGCCTTCGGCGGCGACGAAGTCGAGGAAGTCCTGGTACCAGACCGCGGCGTGGTCGTCGGCCTTGAGCCGTTCCTTGCCGCGGGCCTCGAACCAGGCCACCGTCTTGGCCATCACCTCGCGGCTGCGCTCGTCGGGATAGGGCCGGGCCAACCGGCCGGGGTGCAGGAGCAGGGACATCGATCCAGCGTAGGCACGCGTCGGTGTGGGGCAGAATGGGGACGTGTGCCGGCGAAGGGCGTCGGGCCAGGGGGTTCCCGCATGACCATGACCAGCATCGGGCAGCGCTCTCCGTACCTCGAGGGCATCTTCGCCCCGATCGAGGATGAGCGCTCCGCCGACCTCGAGGTCGTCGCGGGCCGGCTTCCCGCCGATCTCCGGGGTGCATACGTGCGCAACGGGAGCAACCCGCGCTTCGAGCCCGAGGGCCGCTACCACTGGTTCGACGGCGACGGCATGGTCCACGCCGTGCACTTCGACGACGCCGGCGCCCACTACGCCAACCGCTACGTGCGCACCCGCGCCCTCGCCGCCGAGGAAGAGGCGGGCCACGCGCTGTGGACCGGCATCCTCGAGCCGCCCGACTTCTCGAAGTTCCCGGACGTGTTCAAGGACACCGCCAACACCGACCTCGTGTGGTTCAACGGCGAGCTGCTCGCCCTCTGGTGGCTCGGCGGGGAGGCCTACCGCCTCTCGCTCCCCGACCTCGAGACCCTCGGCCGTGAGGACTTCGGCGGGACGCTCCAGACCCACATCGCCGCCCACCCCAAGGTCGACCCCCGCACCGGCGAGCTGCTCTACATCGACTACGACCCGGTGCCGCCGTACCTCACCCTCGGCGTCGTCTCCCCCGAGGGGAAGGTGGTGCGCAGCCAGACCGTGGAGGTCGGCGGCCCCCGTCTCCAGCACGACCTGGCCTTCACCGACGACTGGATCGTCGTGTTCGACTTCCCCTTCATGTGGGAGCAGCAGGACGGCCACAGCCGCCTCGCCTTCCACCGCCACCGCCCGTCGCGCTTCGGACTCGTCGGCCGAGACAGCGACACCACCGCGCCCACGGCCGACGTGCGCTGGTTCGAGACGGACCCGTGCTTCATGTACCACGTGTGCAACGCCTGGGAAGAGGCCGACGACGACGGCAACGCCGTGGTGCGCCTGGTCGGCTGCGAGATCGCCGACCCGCTGGCGTCGGACCCGGGCAACGCCCCCGACCTCATCGACGCCCCGCAGATCGCGATGCTGCGCCTGGAGCCGTACCTCACCGAGTGGACGTTCCACCTGGCCACCGGGGCCATCACCAAGCGCCGCATCGACGACCACATCGCCGAGTTCCCGAAGATCGACGTGCGCCGCTTCGGCCGCGAGTTCCGGTACTCGTACCTGATGCGCTTCGCCGACCGCTCCGCCCTCGCCTTCGACGGGGTGATCCGCCACGACCGCGCCACTGGCGAGACGGTCACCCACGCGTGGCCCGAGGGCTGGTTCGGCGGCGAGACGTCGTTCTGCCCGAAGGCGGGGGCCACCGACGAGGCCGCCGGCTACCTGGTCACCTTCGTGGTCGAGGAGACGACCGGCGCGTCGGAGGTGCACGTCCTGGACGCCGAGCGCCTCGAGGACGGGCCGGTGTGCCGCCTGGCGGTCCCCGGCCGGGTGCCGGCGGGCTACCACTCCTGGTGGGTGGGGGCCGACGAGCTCGCCGACCAGCAGGCGCCGTGAGCGACGAGCCGACCCCGTACGTCCTCGGGGGCCATCAGAGCGACTTCGCCCGCAACGCCACGCGCGAGGGCCTCGGCCTCACCGACCTCCTTGGCGAAGCCGCCCGGGGCGCCCTCACCGCTGCCCGACTGGATGCCTCCGAGGTCGGCGTCGCCCACGTCGGCAACTTCGCCGCCGAGATCTACTCCGGCCAAGGTCACCTGGGCGGCCTGCTCGTCGACGCCGTGCCCGAGCTCGAGGGCATCGCCATCAGCCGCCACGAGGCGGCCTGCGCCTCCGGGAGCATGGCCGTGCTCGCCGCCACCGCCGACCTGGCGGCGGGACGGGCCAACGTCGCCCTCGTCGTGGGCGTCGAGCTGATGCGGGCCGATGGCGGCTTCGCCGCCCAAGCCGCCCTCAGCGCCGCCGGACGGGCGCACGACGAGGTCGTCGGCCTCGAGTACCCGTGGCCGAAGCTGTTCAGCGACGTGGCCGACGAGTACGACCGCCGCTACGGCCTGGACGACGTGCACCTCGCGGCAATCGCCCGCAAGGCGTTCACCAACGCCAAAGGCAACCCCCTCGCCCAGACCCGCACGTGGGCCGTGGGCGACGCCACCTTCGCCGCCGACGACGAGACCAACCCCGTGGTCGCCGGCCGCCTCCGCCGCTCGGACTGCTCGCAGGTCACCGACGGCGCCGCCGCGGTCGTCCTGGCCACCCCGCGTTACGCCGAGGCCTGGGCCACGGCGCGCGGCGTCGACCTCGCCGACGTGGCCCGCATCGAGGGCTGGGGCCACCGCACGGCCCGCATGACCATGGCCGACAAGTTCGCGGCCAGCCACGGCGAGCCGTACGTGTTCCCGCAGCTGCGGGCTGCCGCCCTCGACGCCTTCTCGCGGGCCGGCCTGGCGTCGGTCGACGAGCTCGACGCCGTGGAGACCCACGACTGCTTCACCATCAGCGAATACGCGGCCCTCGACCACCTCGGGCTCACCGCTCCCGGCGAGAGCTGGAAGGCCATCGAGGACGGGCGCACCGAGCTCGGCGGCGAACTCCCCGTGAACCCCTCAGGCGGCCTGCTGGCGGCCGGCCACCCCGTGGGCGCCACGGGGGTGCGCATGCTCTGGGACGCCTCCCGCCAGGTCACCGGGAGCGCGGGCGACGGCCAGGTCGAGGGTGCACGGCGGGTCGCGACCCTTAACTTGGGGGGCAGCCTCACCACCGTGGCCACCTTCGTCGTCGGCCGAGGCTGAGGCTCCCACGTACCCCGACACCAGCACCGACCGCGAGGGCGACCAGCCGTGAGCTACCAGTGGAAGGCCGGCGAGGGCATCGCCGACGGGTTCCGGCGCATCGCCGGCGAAGAGCTGGACAGCGCGGTCGACGGCCTGGCGCACCCCGAGGTGCGCGGCGTCGAGGCCACCGTCCACGACGTCCGCAAGCGCTGCAAGAAGGTCCGCGGCCTCGCCCGCCTGGTGCGCCCCGGCCTGGCCAAGGCCACCTTCCGTGAGATCAACCAGGCCGCCCGCGACGCCGCCGCGGAGATCTCCTCCATCCGCGATGCCCACGCCCTGCTCGCCTCGTTCGACCGCCTACTGGCCAACGACGCCGACGGGGTGCCCATCAGCGGGATCTTCGCCGTTCGCGCCGAGCTGTCACGCCGGGCCCACGAGGCCACCCAGGCGGTGGCGGGCCAGCACGACCAGGTGCAGCGCGCCCTCGAGGGCCTGGATGCGCTGCGCGCCACCGTGGCCGAGGCCGACGTCGAGGACGACCTCGACGTCCTCATCGACGGCGTGACCACCACCTACCGGCTGGGAGGCGCCGCCATGCACGCCGCGGTCGGCGGCGAGGACGACGAGGCCTTCCACGAGTGGCGCAAGCGCGAGAAGGACCTCTGGTACGCCGTACGCCTGATCAGCCCAGCGGCGCCCGCCGTGCTCGACCCGACGGCCAAGCTGCTGCACGTGCTCTCCGAGGACCTCGGCGACGACCACGACCTCGCCGTCCTGACCGATCTGGTGGGCGTCGACCCCGAGGCCTTCGGGGGCGCCGCGGCAGCGGAGGCCGCCGCCACCCTCGCCGCCGAACGCAGGGTCGCTCTCCAGCACCACGCCGCGGGCCTCGGGGTGCAGGTGTACGCCGAGAAGCCCAAGGCCTTCGCCCGCCGCCTCCGTGCCTACTGGAAGGCCTGGGAGCGCGCCGGCCACGACCTCCCAGGCGGCACCTGAGCCCTGCCTAGGCGGGGCTGAGGGCGCGGCGGGCGTCGTACGACGGTGGTGCCGCCTCGAGGCGCACCTTCACGTCCAGGGCGGCCACGCCGGCGGTGGAGACGACGACCGGGTTGGCGTCGAGCTCGACCACCTCGGGCAGGTGGTCGGCGATCAGGCTGACCCGCAACAGCAGGTCCTCGAGGGCATCCACATCGACCGGCTCGGAGCCCCGGTACCCGAAGAAGAGCGGCGAGAGGCGCAGCGAGCGGACGAGGTCGTGGGCGTCTGCGTCGGTGACCGGCACCAGTTGCAGCGCCGTGTCCCGGAGCAGCTCGGCCTGCACGCCCCCCATGCCGAAGGCAACGGTCGGCCCGAACGAGCGGTCGTGGAGGATCCCCACGATCACCTCGATGCCGTCGCCCGCCATCGGCTGGACGATCCCACCCCCCATGGCCGCGCCGAGGCGGCGCTCCATGGCCTCGTAGGCGTCGAGCACCGCGTCGTCGGACGCGAGCCCGAGGCGCACGGCACCGACGTCGGTCTTGTGCACGAGGGCGCCGCTGGCGGCCTTGAGGGCCACGGGGAGCCCGAGGGCACGAGCGGCGGCGACCGCCTCGTCGGCGGAGTGCACCTGGCGGGAGGCCACCACCCGCACCCCGAAGGCCCGCACGAGGGCCAGCGCGTCGTCCGCGTCCAGCCACCCGCCCTCGGGCCGGCTGGCGAGGAAGCCGTCCACCACCGCCCGTCCGGCCTCCGGGTCGATGCCCGGGAGGTCCGGCACCGTGCCGGGCTGCCGGCGCAGCCAGGCGGCGTGGTCGGCCACCCGGCCGATGGCCCGCACCGCAGACTCGGGGAAGGCGAAGGACGGGATGGCCCGATCGTCGTCGCGCAGGGACTCGGGCACCCCCTCCTGGCCGAGGAAGCAGGCTACGACCGGCTTCGAGCCGTCGGCCGCGCCCACGATGGCACGGGCCACGTCGTCGGTGTTGGTGACCATGGGCGGCACGAAGATGGCCAGCACGGCGTCGACCTCGTCGGAGGCCAGCAAGGTGCGCAGGGCAGCATCGAAGTGGTGGGCGCTGGCCGAGGCCACCAGGTCGATCGGGTTGCGCACCGTGGCCTCGGGCGAGCTCAGCGCACGGAGCTCAGCCTGGAGGGCGTCGCTCAGCTCGGGCACCTCGAGCCCGAAGCTCTCGCAGGCATCGGCGGCCAGGATGGCGGGGCCACCACCGTTGCTGACGATGGCCAACCGCCGGCCCGCGGGCAGCGGCTGGTGGGAGAGCACCTGGGCGGTGTCGAAGAGCTGCTCGAGGGTGTCGACCCGGATCACGCCGGCCTGGCGGAACAGCGCCCCGACGGTCGCGTCGGGGCTCGAGAGCGCCGCCGTGTGGGAGGAAGCGGCCCGGACCCCGGTGGGCGTGCGGCCTCCCTTCACGGCGACGATGGGCTTGGTGCGGGCGATCTCACGGGCGAGGCGGCCGAACTTGCGGGGATTCCCGAACGACTCGAGGTACAGCAGGATCACGTCGGTCTCGGGGTCCTCCTGCCAGTACGGCAGGAGGTCGTTGCTGCTCACGTCGGCCTTGTTGCCCAGCGAGACGAAGCTGGAGACGCCCAGACCGAGGCTCCCCGCACGGTGCAGGAGCTCGATGCCGAGCGCTCCGGACTGCGACGCGAAGGCCACCCGTCCCGCCGCCGGGGCGAACGGGGCGAACGTGGCGTTCATACGGATCGATGGGCTGGTGTTGACCAGACCCATGCAGTTGGGGCCGATCAGGCGCATCCCGCTGCGGCGGGCGAGCTCGACCACCTCGCGCTGGCGATCGCTCCCTCCGTCGAACTCGGCGAAGCCGGCAGTGATGATGACCAGGCCGTGCACCTGGCGGCGGGCGCAGTCGGTCACGACCTCGGCCACGGCCTCGGCGGGGACGGCGATGACCGCCAGATCGACGTCACCGGGGATGTCCACCACCGACGGGTAGGCCCGCACCGCGGCCACCGAGGTGGCGGTGGCGTTGACGGGGTACACGGGTCCGGTGAAGTCGCCCGTCACCAGGTTGCGGAAGATCTCGTGGCCGATGGTGCCGGGGGTGCGCCCGGCGCCCACCACGGCGATCGACCGGGGCGCGAGCAGCCGCTCCATGGAGCGGGCCTCGGCGAGGCGTTCGCGCCGGTCCTGGGCGACCAGCGCGGCCTCGGTCGGCGTGATCGGGAACTCCACGTGGATGGCGCCGCCCTCGAAGTGCTGGCTCACCGGGAACGCGGTGTCGTGGAACACGTCGAGCATGCGCCGGTTGCCGGTGAGCACCTCGGCGGTGAACGTGTCGATGCCCCGCTCGCCGGCGGCGAGGGCCAGGTGCTCCAGCAGCAGGGTGCCGATGCCGCGACCCTGGTGGGCGTCCTCGACGGTGAAGGCCGCCTCGGCCCGGGTGGGGTCGTCCAGGCGGTCGTAGCGGCCGACGGCCACGAGATCGTCGCCCAGCACCCCGACGAGCGCCATGCGATCGACGTAGTCGACGTTGGTGAGCCGGGTCAGCCACGCATCGCTCAGCTCCCGGAGCGGCGTGAAGAAGCGGAACTGGATGGTCTCCTCGGAGAGCCGCCCGAAGAGCGCGTTCAGCGCCTCACGGTCCTCGGGACGGATGGGCCGGAGGTGCAGCGTCGCACCGTCGGCCAGCACCACGTCGGTCTCCCATTCGGCGGGATAGTCCCCGGAGGCCACCGCGGCACCCTAACGGCGGTCTCGTCGGGCCCCGCCGCCCGAAACGGGACGTTCACCCGAGCGTCATCGGGACCTGCTCCACCGCGCCGTCCGGGCCGGTGTGCTCGATCAGCAACGGCATGCCCTCGCCGCCGCCCACGCCCATCGAGCGCACGACCACGCCGGCGAGGTCGAGCAAGGGGGCCACGGGCACGATGGCCTCGGGCGCGTGGACGCCAGGACCGCCCTCGAGTGCCCCGCGTCGGTGCAGGACCGCGCCCAGCGCCGCCGGGATGCCGGTGCCCTCCCCCGCGCCCTCGTCGGTGGACGCGAGCGTGCACACGTAGCGGTGGTCCGCTCCGTCCTTGCGTCCGTCGACCACCACCCGCAGGGCGCCGGCGGGGCCGGTGACGCCCGCTTCGGCCAGCAAGCGGGGGCGTTCGTGGCGCAGCACCGCCACCATCATGTCGATGGGAGCCAGCGCATGACCGAGCACGTCGACCGGCTCCTCCCCACCCATGCCCGAGCGGACGAGGTCCTGGGTCATGGTGAAGTACGCGAGCGGGAACACCACCCCGAGGTTGGTGGCCCGGCGCAGGCTCGGGAACGTGGTCGGCAGGGTGATGGTCTCGGGGTGGGGATACGGGAAGACGGGGAAGGTGCCGAGGCCGGGGAAGTCCTCGTGGCGCACGAAGGCGGCGCCGTCCTCGCCGAGCTGGCGCACGTTGACGAACTCGCCGTCCACGAACAGGGGGACGTCGTTCACCATGGCGTGGACGCGGTGCTTGATGACCGCCGGGCCCTCCTCGGGCTCACCGCCGTGGATGTGCATGATGTCGACGCCGGTGACGTCATCGAGCATCTGCTCTGCGCAGAGCTTCACGAAGATGTTGGCGAGGCCCGGCGAGTTGCCCATGCCGATGAGCGCGGTCACGCCGGCCTCCCGGGCGGCGCCGTCGAGCTCGAGCATCGCCCGGGTGGCCGACAGGTCGTCGCAGATGTCGACGTAGCCCACGCCCGCGGCGATGGCGGCCGCGAGGGTGGGCGGTCCGAACCGGTAGAACGGGCCGACGCAGTTCAACACGACGTCCGCCCCGGCGATGGCGTCGGCCAAGGCCACCGTGTCGGTGACGTCGACCGCCAGCGGACGGAACCGCTCGTCCTCCAGCTCTGCCACCACCGCGGTCACCGACTCCAGGCGGACGTCGGCCACCACGACCTCCTCCAACTCGGCCACGTGGGCGAGGGCCTCCGCGGCCACCCGGCCCACACCGCCCGCTCCGCCCAGCACCACGATCGCTCCCATGCCCGTTCCCTCCGTGTGCGCCACCCGCGGCCGTCGCGGGCCCGTCGGCGCCGAACGGGCACGCTACGCGAGGCGGAGGCTCAGGGCGACCAGCCGTCCGGGGCGAGCTCGAAGCCCTCGAAGCGGAACGCCGGCGACACCGTGCAGCCGACCAGGGTCCAGGCGCCCAGGGACCGCGCGGACTGCCACGCCCCGGCGGGAACGATGGCCTGGGGGACCTGGCCGGCGGCGACCGCGGGGCCGAGGACGATCGGCGCCGCCCCCTCGACGGCGAGCTCGAGGGGGTCGCCGTCGTAGTGGTGCCAGATCTCGACGGCGTCGACGCGGTGCCAGTGCGAGCGCTCCCCGGCGCGGAGCAGGAAGTAGATGGCGGTGCCGCTCCCCCGCGCCCCATCGACGTCCGGGTCCCGCCAGGTCTCCCGGAACCACCCGCCCTCGGGGTGGCGCTCGAGGCCGAGCACCTCGATCAGCGCGTCGGCGCTCGTGGCCGGATCGGCGCCATCACGCATGCAACGGATGGTACGGCGGGGACGGGCGCCGACACCGAGTCACCGGCCGCCGCGCACCGACGGCCCTGCCGGCGGGCGCGCGGGGGATACTGGCGACGTGCGGAAGGGGACGGCGGTGGGTCGAGGGACGCGTCTGGTCACGGCGGCGGTCGCCGTCGCGCTCGTCGGTGCGCTCCTGTGCCCAGGGCCCGCCACCTGGGCGCAGTCCGCGCCCGTGCTCGAGGGCACCGTGCGAGACGCCGCCAGCGGTGACCCTGTGGCGGGCGCCCATGTGGCGGTGCTGAGGACCACCGACTTCGGGCTGGTCGCCGGCGCGTTGGCCGGACCGGACGGCGTCTTCACCGTCCGCGGGCTGCCTGTCGGCAGCTACTTCCTCTACCTGGTCGACCCGAGCGGGGTGCACGCCGCCGGATTCCACGGCGCTCCGACCGCAGTGGCGACCACCGCGACCGGTCGTACCGCGGTGGAGCCACTGATGAACCGCCGCATCGGTGCGCTCACCGGCACCGTCACCAGCGACGGCACCGGGACGCCGATCCCCGGCGCATGGGTGGCGCTGCTCTCCGCGGCCACCGGCCGGCCCGAAGCGGGCGCGGTCGCCGGCGCCGACGGCAGCTTCCACCTCGATGACGTCGCCGTGGGGCGCCACCTCGTCGTCGTGGTCGACCCCGCCGGTGGGCATCGCCCCGAGTTCCACGACGATGCCGCGAGCATCACGACCGCGACCACCATCGAGGTCACCCCCGGCTCCACGACCCGGATCACGCCGGCGCTGGCGCCGGTGACCCCGCCGGGCGCGTCGACGAGCTCGTTGACCGGCCACGTCACCGAATCCGAAACGGGCACCCCGATCGCCGGCGCCTGGGTCGTCGCGCTCGACTCGGGCACGCTGGCCCTCGCCGGTGGCGCCCGCGCCCTCGCCGACGGCGCCTACACGCTGCCGCTGCCGACCGGGCGCTACCTGGTCGAGATCGTCGATCCCACCGGCGCGCACGCCGTGGAGTGGTACGACGAGCGCGATCCTTCCGGCCTCGCCAGCGCCACCCCGGTCCAGGTGGAGGGCACCGTGGGCCTTGATGAGGACCTGGCAATGACGACCGGGACGGTGGCGGGCACGGTGCGCGAGGACGAGAGCACGGACCCGGTCACCGGCGCGTGGGTCTTCGCCATCGGTCCCACCGGTGTGCGTGCCACCACCACGGGCACGAACGGTGCGTATCGCATCGACGGGTTGAACCCGAGCACCTACCGGACCGCGGTGGTGGACGCGTCCGGCGGACGAGGTCTCGAGTACTCCGGCGACAGCCCCGACTACGCCGGCGCCGCCCCCGTCGCCGTGTCCGCGGGCGCCACGGCCATTGCGGACACGTCCCTCGCGCCGCTGCGCTGCGGCGCCCCCCTTGCCCCCACTCCCTGCCTCCCCACCTTCCCTACCCCTCTCGCCGGTCCTGGGTGGAGCCGGTACTCCATCGCCACCGGTGCACACTCGGCGACGGTCACCCGTGGGAGCCAGGCCACCAACCCGCTGGCCGGATTCAGCACCGCGTCGGGCCGTCGCTACCACTTCCTGTTCGACGCGAGCGCGGCCTACGTGCTCACCAACCCGACCCAACCCGAGGACCAGTTCGACTGGAACAAGCTGCCCGGACTCTCCGACTGCGGCGCACTCGACCTCTCCCAGAACGGCTGGATGTTCGGGTGGCGGTGGCGTACCGACCTCTCCCCCCGCCGTCTCGAGATAACGGCCTACGCCAACAACGACGGCGCGCACCTCACGCCTCCCACCCCGCTGGTCACCCTCACGCAGGCCCAGCTCGACCAACCCGTACCGCTCTGGTTCGAGCTCGCCGTCTCCGCCGATCGCCAGCGTTACGAGTTCCGAGTCGCCGGCCCGGGAAGCCGCTCGGCCTCGTCGACGCTCCCCCGCCAGTGCCCCACGGGCTCGACGACCGCCCTCAAGTGGGCCTCGGGCTTCTACTTCGGCGGGACCAGCACCGCTCCCTCACCCATCAGTGGTTGGATCGCCGAGGGCTGAGGAGCAGCTGCGTTCCTGCACCGCGCCGAACACACGATATGTTCTTCGTCAATGTTCGATGACCTGCTCGAGGCCAACCGCCGGTACCAGGAAGAGTTCCGAGACACGGGCATGGCCGGGCGGGCCGCCCGGGAGCTCGCCGTGATCACCTGCATCGACTCGCGCATCGACCCGCTGCGCATGCTCGGACTGCAGGCCGGCGACGCCAAGATCATCCGCAACGCCGGCGCCCGGGTGACCGACGACGCGCTGCGGTCGCTCGTGCTTGCGGCCAACCTGCTCGGCGTGCGGCGGGTGTGCGTGGTGGCCCACACCGAGTGCGCCATGGTCGGGTCGACCGACGAGCAGCTGCGGGAGACCATCGGAGGCCTGCGCGAAGCCGACGCCTCCGACTGGGAGTTCCTGGCCAGCACCGATCAGCGCACCACCCTGTCCGACGACCTCGCCCGCATCCGTGGGTGCCCGCTGCTGCCGTCCGACCTCGAGGTCGGTGGGTTCATCTTCGACGTGCACAGCGGTGCACTGACGCCGGCCTGACCGGGACGCTCGTGGAGGTCCTCGTCCTCGCCGACACCCACGTGCGCGCGGATCGCCGACGCGACCTGCCCGCCGAGGTGTGGGATGTCGCCGACCGGGCCCACCTCATCCTCCACGCCGGCGACGTGATGACGGCCTCCCTGCTCGACGACCTGGCCGACCGGGCCCCGCTCCGAGCGGTCCTCGGCAACAACGACGCCGGCCTCGAAGCCCGACTGCCCGAGATCGACCAGGTGGAGCTGGCCGGTGTGCGCATCGGGCTCGTGCACGACTCCGGTCCGACCAAGGGACGCGCCGCTCGGATGCGACGGCGCTTTCCGGACGCCGACGTGGTCGTGTTCGGCCACTCCCACCAGCCTCTCGACGAGGAGGGGCTCGAGGGCCAACGCCTCTTCAACCCCGGCAGCTGCACCGAGCGCCGGCGGGCGCCGCACCGGAGCTACGGTTTGCTCGTCATCGAGGCGGGACGCCTGATCGAGCACCACATCGCGTCGCTGCCTGGTCCCTGACCCGTGTTCGGGTCGAGACGAAGGAAGCACCGGTGGGCGGCTGGTCGTCGCGGCGTCAGCCGCCGAAGGAGGCCTGCGGGCGATCGATGAGGGGCCGCAGGATCAGCTCCTTTCATCGCCGCTCCAGACGGAGGGCAGAAGCTGTCAGCAGCTCTGCCAGATCATGGGCGCGAGGGGTCACCGACACCCACGAGCCAGTCGCACCACGCCGCCACGCCCTCGCCGGTCCGGGCGGAGACCTCGATGACCTCGACCTGGGGGTTCACGTCGTGCAGGTTGGCCAGGAAGGCATCGACGTCCACGTCCAGGTGCGGCAGGAGGTCCACCTTGTTCATGACGACGAGGTCGACGGCTCGGAACATGACCGGGTACTTGAGCGGCTTCTCCTCGCCCTCGGTCAAGGAGTACACCATCGCCTTGACGTGCTCGCCGACGTCGAACTCGGCGGGGCACACGAGGTTGCCGACGTTCTCGATCACGAGCAGATCGAGCTCGTCGAGGGGTAGACGGGCGAGCCCCGAGCGCACCATCACCGCGTCGAGGTGGCACTCACCACCGAAGCCGGCGCTGGTGTTCACCAGTGCGACCGCCGCGCCTCGACCGCCGAGGTCGTCGGCATCGAGGCTGGTGGCGATGTCGCCTTCGAGGATGCCGATGCGCGTGCGTTCGGCGAGGTGCTCGAGCGTGCGCTTCAACAACGTGGTCTTGCCCGCCCCGGGCGACGACATCAGGTTGACGACGCGGACCCCGGCAGCGGCGAAGGCCGCCCGGTTGGCCGCCGCGACCCGGTCGTTCTCGGCGAGGAGGTCCTCGAGCACCTCGACCCGCACCGTGGCGCCGGCGCCGTAGCCGGTGTGGTCGCCGACGTCACGAGCCCCGTGGTCGTGATCGTGGCCATCGTGGTCGTGGTCGTGGTCGTGCACGGTGCCGTCGCCGTGGTGGTGGAAGCGGCCCATCACGCCGCCCCGTCGCGCACGTCGATCGAGGCCACCAGCAACTCCTCGCCGGAGACGAGATCGACGCCGCGGCCGCCACAGGCCCCACAGGCGAGCACGGGCCACTCCAGTTCGGTGTCGGCGCCACAGTCCCTGCAGTGGACGACGGCAGGGACCGCCTCGACGACCAGGGTCGCGCCCTCGAGCTCGGTGCCGTCGGTGAGGGCCGTCCAGGCGAGGTCCATGGCCTCGGGCACGACCTGACGGAGGTGCCCCACCCGCAGGGCCACCTGCGTCACCGGCCGACCTTCGGCGTGGCGACGCGCCGCGGCGACGACCGACCGGCAGAGGGCCAGTTCATGCACCCCGGCGCCCCAGGCTGATGGCGACGTCACGGTGGAGGCGGCCGTAGTTGTAGTAGGCGGCGCAGGCGCCTTCGGACGACACCATGCACGTGCCGATCGGGGTCTCCGGGGTGCAGGCGGTGCCGAACACCTTGCACTCCCAGGGCTTCAACGCCCCCCGCAGGACCTCGCCGCACTGGCAGGCCCGCGGATCGGCCGCGCGGGCGCCGGGCAGCGCGAAGCGCGCCTCCGCGTCCCACGCCGCCAGCTCGGGTCGCAGGGTCAGGGCGCTGTCGGCGAGGGAACCCAGGCCCCGCCACTCGAACGAGGGGCGCAGGGTGAAGACCTCGTCGAGGAGCGCGAGCGCCACCGGGTTGCCGCCGGCGCGCACGACCCGCCCGTACTCGTTCTCGACCTCGCAACGGCCCTCCCGGCGCTGGGCGAGCAACAGGGCGATGGCACTCAAGACGTCGAGGGGCTCGAAGCCGGCGACCACGAGGGGCAGGTGGTACTCCTCGGCCACGAAGCGGTACAGGTCGGTCCCCACGACGGTCGACACGTGGCCCGGTCCCAGGAACCCGTCGAGGTCGAGGTCGGGGCTGTCCAGGATGGCCCGCAGCGGCGGGACGATGGTCACGTGGTTGCAGAACACCGAGAAGTTGGCCACGCCCTCGTCGCGCGCCCGCACCACCGTCCGGGCCGTCGACGGCGCGGTCGTCTCGAAGCCGACGGCGAAGAACACCACCTCCCGATCGGGGTGGTCGACCGCCAGCTGGAGGGCGTCCAGGGGCGAGTACACCATGCGCACGTCGGCACCACGGGCCCTCGCTTCGAGGAGGCTCCCCGTCGAGCCCGGGACGCGCAGCATGTCCCCGAAGCTCGTGAACAGCACGCCGGGCGTCTCGGCCAGGGCCACGGCATCGTCCACGCGTCCCATCGGGATCACGCACACCGGGCAGCCCGGCCCGTGCACCAGCTCGACGGTATCCGGCAACAGGTGCTCGATGCCGTGGCGGTAGATGGTGTGGGTGTGGCCACCGCACACCTCCATGAACCGCACCCGCTCCTCGCCGGCCAGCTCCTCGATGGTCGCCACCACGGCACGGGCCGCTGCGGGGTCGCGGTACTCGTCGACGAAGGTCACGTCGGCCCCTGCTCGCCGGGCGCGCCGGCCGACTGGCGGAGGACCGCCACCTCGTCGTCGTAGGCGGCGCCCAAGCCCGCCACCCGCTCGCGCTCGCGTACCGCCTCCTCGGCGTCGATGCGGGAGAGCGCGAACCCGACGTGGACGAGCACCCAGTCCCCCGCCGCCACGGGCTCGTCGAGGAGCAGGCTCACGTCGATCTCGCGGCGCACGCCGGCGATGTCGACCGTGGCCAGGTCGGGCCGGTCCGCGCCGACCTCTACGATCTGGCCGGGGATTCCGAGACACATGCTGGGTTCACCTCGCGACGCTCGTGGCCGACGGTAGCGGCCCGGAGCGCGCCACGGCGACGGCCGCCTGCCCCACGCTGATGCCGCCGTCGTTCGGGGGGATGCTCCGGTGGCACAGAACCTCGAGGCCGGCGGCCGCGACCTGGTCGGCGACGACCTCGGTGAGACGGACGTTCTGGAACACCCCACCGGTCAGGGCGACGGCCGATACCCCATGGCGGGCCGCGAGGTCGGCGGCGAGCCGGCCCGCGGCGCGCCCCAGTCCCTCGTGCACGCCGGCGGCGATCACGGCCGCGTCCACCCCTGCAGCACGGGCGGCGACCACCTCGGCCACCATCGGACGCGGGTCGAGCACGAGGGGTCGCCCCTCCCCCGGATCGTCGACGACCACGGGGTACCGGGGTGCGCCGGACCGGGGGACACGGCGCGCCATCGCCTCGAGCTCGACGGCGGCCTGTCCCTCGTAGGTGACCGCGCGCCGGCCGCCGACGAGGGCGGCCACGGCGTCGAGAAGACGGCCGACGCTGGTGGTGACGGGCCCGCCAGGTGGATCGACGCGCTCGACGAGGCCGAGCAGGGACGCACCCCGGGGGTCGAGCGCCTGGGCGACGGCGCGGGCGGTCGGGGCATCGACGGCCGCCGCCGCCCACGCCACCGCCATGCGCCACGGCTCGCGGATGGCCGCCGCGCCGCCGGGCAGCACCACCGGTCGCAGGTGGGCGAGGCGCTGCGAGTCGACCAGATCGGCCACGAGGACCTCGCCGCCCCACAAGGTGCCATCGTCCCCGTAGCCGAGGCCGTCGAAGGCCAGGCCGATGACCGGCCCGGCGCGCCCGTGGTCCACGAGGCAGGACGCGACGTGGGCGTGGTGGTGCTGGACGGCCAGGGTGGGCAGCTCGGTGTCGCGGGCCCACTTCGTGCTCAGGTACTCCGGATGGGCGTCGTGCACCAGCACGGCGGGCCGCACCGCGAACAGGTCGCAGAGGTGGGTCGCCGTCGCCACGAAAGCGGTGTACGCCGCCGGGTGCTCGAGGTCCCCCAGGTGGGGGCTGGTGACCACCTCGCCCCGGCGCGCCACCGAGATCGTGCTCTTGAGCTCGGCGCCGACGGCGAGGACGGGCGGGTGCGGGTCGGCGGCGAGGGGCAGGCGCAGGGGCTCGGGGGCGTACCCCCGGCCGCGACGGAGGACCTGCAGGCCACCACCGGTCGAGCGCACCACCGAGTCCTCGCAGGCCACGTGGATGCCACGGTCGTGGGTGAGCAGACCGTCCGCCAGCGGCGCCAGGCGGGCACGGGCGTCGTCGTCGCGGTGCGCGATGGGTTCATCGGTGACGTTGGCGCTGGTCAGCACCAGGGGTCGTCCCACCTCGGCGAGCAGCAGGTGGTGCAGCGGTGTGTACGCCAGCACGAGCCCCAACTCGGGAAGGTCAGGCGCCACAGCCGCGGCCACCTTCGCCTCGCGCCGACGCGGGCAGAGCACGACCGGCGCGCGCCAAGACGCCAGCGCGTCGGCCGCGGCCTCGTCGACCTCGGCGAACCCGCCGGCCTCCTCTTCGTCGCGCACCAGGACCGCGAAGGGCTTTTCCTCCCGGTGCTTGCGCCGACGGAGGGTCGCCACGGCCTCGTCGTCGTCGGCGAGGACGGCCAGGTGGTAGCCGCCGATGCCCTTGACCGCGACGATGCCGCCGCCCCGCAGCGCGGCGGCGGCGAGCACCAACGCCTCGTCGCCGAGCGCCGGTGCCCCCACCCCGGGACGCTCGTACGCGAGCGTCGGGCCGCAGGCCGGGCAGGCGTTGGGCTGCGCGTGGAAGCGACGGTCCGTGGGATCGTCGTACTCCTGCTGGCAGGCGGAGCACATCGTGAAACCCGCCATGGTCGTGCGGGCCCGGTCGTAGGGGACCCGGCGCACGATCGAGTACCTCGGACCGCAGTTGGTGCAGTTGGTGAACGGGTAGCGATACCGGCGGTCGGCCGGGTCGAACACCTCCACCAGGCACGGGTCGCAGACCCCGAGGTCGGCTCCCACCCGGACCGGTGCCGACCCCGCCGACCCGGCACGGGATGCCTCGATGGTGAACCCGGCCACCTCTGACCGAGGTACGAGCGTGGTCACCACCACCGAGATGACCCGGGCCCGGGGCGGTGGCGCCACGGTGAGACAACGCTGCAACTCGTCGAGGGCCGGCACCGATCCCTGCACGTCGATGACGACGCCGTGCTCGTCGTTGGCGACCGCGCCGCTCAGGCCGAGCGCGGTGGCCTTGCGGTGCACGAAGGGCCGCAGGCCCACCCCTTGGACGATGCCGCCGACCCGGATCTGGCGGCGCTCTTCCGCAGGGCCGGCCGGCACGTCAGCAGATCCTCGGGAGCGGATCGCCCACGAGGACATCGACGATGCGGGTGCTGCCGAAGGTGGTGGCCAGGACCACGAGGCCGGCGGGCTCGGCGTGGACCTCCCCCACCAGTGCGGCGTCGCCCCCCAGCGGGTGCGCCCGGACCGCAGCCAGGGCAGCCTCCGCCTCGTCCGGCGGGACCACGGCGACGAGCTTGCCCTCGTTGGCCACGTAGAGCGGGTCGATGCCGAGGAGATCACAAGCGCCCGCCACTGCAGGGCGTACCGGCAGCGCCCCTTCGTCCAGCACCACGGCGACGCCGGCGTCGACGGCGAGATCGTTGGCCAGCGCGGCCAGGCCGCCACGGGTCGGATCGCGCAACCAGCGCAACCCGGGCGCAGCAGTCCACAAGGCCTCGGCGACGCCGTGCACGGCGGCGGTGTCTGAGGCGATGTCGGCGTCGAGGGCCAGGTCCCCACGGGCCAACATCACTGCCATGCCGTGGTCCGCCAACGTGCCCGACAACAGGAGGCGGTCACCCGGCCGCACCCGGCCGGCACCGACCTCGCGGCCGGCCGGGACCGCGCCCACGCCAGCGGTCGTGAGCCAGATGCCATCGGCCGCGCCGCGCTCCACCACCTTGGTGTCGCCCGTGACGACGCGCACGCCGGCCTCGGCGGCAGCCCCGGCGATGTCGGCCACGATGGCGCGGAGTTCATCGACGGGGAAGCCCTCCTCGAGTACGACGGCGAGGGACAACGCGAGAGGCCTGGCGCCGACCATCGCCAGGTCGTTCACCGTCCCGTGCACCGCGAGGTGACCGATGGAGCCGCCGGGGAAGCGTCGCGGGGTCACCACGTAGGAGTCGGTGGTGAAGGCAACTCGCTCACCCGGCGGCAGGTCGATCACCGCGGCGTCGGTGAGTGCGACGTCTGCGCCGTCGACACCTCGACCCAACGCCTCGAGGAAGACCGCGTCGATCAGCGCCGCGGACGCCCGACCTCCGGCACCGTGGGAGGACGTGATGACCACGTCGTCGAATCGCGGCCGCCGACGTCGAAAGGCGTTGATGCGATCGAGCGCGGCAGCCTCGTCCTCCGGGGGATCCACCACCCGAGTGTCGCGCGCCGGCCCCGCCCCACCCGGTGGCCGTGGCGGGGCGTCAGGTGGTGTGGACGATGAAGATCGAGCAGGGTGCGTGGTGCACGACCTTCGACGGGACGTTGCCCAGCACGAAGCGCTTGAGTGATCCGATGCCCTTGTTGCCCACGACGATGACGGCCGCATCGAGCTCCTCGGCGACACCCAACAACACGTCGGCCGGGTCCCCCGCGATGGAGCGGACGGTGGCCCGGGCGCCCGCCTCCTGAGCGTTCGCCAGCGCTTCGTCGAGCGTGTGCTCGATGCTGCTCATCGGTGTCACGACGTCGGCGAGCTCGGCCGGCAGGTCCTTCGGCAGCCGGGTGGTGGGCTGGTACGCCTCCACGATCACCAGGTCGGCGCCGAAGGCGACGGCCATCTCGATGGCCGCATCGACCGCCTGGCGCGCCCGCGCCGAACCGTCGGTACCCACGATGATCGGTCCGTTCATGTCGCCTCCCGTGCCGGAACGATCGCGACGGTACTCCGCGGGCGGTCTCGTCACGCCGCCGTCGGTTGGGCGGCGCACGCAACCCGGGCGTCTGCCACCGCGCACAGCCACCGGTCCATCGCCAGCCACTGCTCATCCAGCCACGCCACCTGGGAGACCTCGTCGAGAGGAACAGACGCACGCGGATGGTGAACCACCCGCAGCTGCACCGGATCCGCGAGCGGCAGTGCCCGCCACAGGCCCACGATCGACGCCAGCGGCTCGAAACCGCGGTGGCCGACGACCACGACGTCTGCCGTGGGTGCCGCCCGCAGGAGGGCGAGCGTCCCGGCCGGGCGAGGAGGCAGGAGCCGCTGCAGCGCCCTGGCCACCTCCACGCGAGAAGACCCACGCTCAGCGAGGCGGGCCTCGGCCCGATCTCGGCGTGCCGGCGAGAAGAGACCGCCCTCCGGGAAGATCACGACGGCGTCGCCCGGCACCATGTCCTCCGCCAGGTGCTCGAGGGCGGTGATCTCTGCGCCCGAGTCGGCCGTCCCCCGATCCACGAAGTGGTTGGGGAGCCGGTGACCCACGATGTCGAGGCAAGGGTCGAGGCGCAGGCCGCTCGTGAGGACGTACCGGAGGCGCATTCCGCCTCGCACCCCCAGGACATGGGCGGGCAGGAGCGAGTCGACGATGCTCACGTGGCGGCTCGCGACCACGAGCGGCCCCGCTGAGGGCTCACCGTGGTGTTCGACCTCGAGGCGCAGCCCCAGCACCGGTCGGGCGGCCCGGATGAGGCTCGCCGTCCACCACAACTGGAGGCGGCGGTTGCGCTCTTCCCAGCGCTCCGGCCGAACGGCCCGCGTGCACCACAGCCAGGTCGCGCCGGCCACGCCGAGGACCTCGTACGTAAGGTACGCGACCGCGAACGCGACGAGTCGCGGGGTGGGCCAACCACGGGACCGGCGCACCACATCGATGATCGCCGCCGCCATGGCAGCGGGAAGCGCGATGACGAGACTCGCCCCCCATGCCGAGAACAGCGCCGGGACCGTGAGCAGGCGGCGGGCCATGTCGGAGTGTCCCACTGCAACGGCCCCGGCCCCCTACGCAGCCCCGATGAATGGAATTCACCGCGTATCCACGAAACCAGCGGTGCGCCGCAACCGAGGGTCGGTACTCTCAGAGGGACACAACGACCAACGACGGTCACGGAGAGACGAATGACCTTCCACCCGGACTGGAACGACCAGTCCTTCCTCGAATGGCTCGAGGCCCAGCCCCGCGAAGACGAGCTCCGCGAGGCCTACCTCGCCCTCGAATCCCACCGAGCCGAGCTCTGGACGACCGGCGCCCACGCCAGCTATCGGCGCGACCGCTACGACGTCGACGCTCGCGACGTCCGCCGCCTCGTCCAGGTCAAAGCCGCCCTCGCCCGCGAGTGGGTGCGCACCGGGCAGGTGGCCACGGACGCCCTCGAGGGCCAACCCGCGTAGATCCAGCTCGAGCAGGGCGGGCGGGCTCCGACGTCGCCCGATCCGCTCAACTCAGATCGGGCGGGGTGGCACGGAACCGAGCTTCGACGCTGGCCTCGACGACTTGGCGCGTCGGGGTGACGTCGAAGGAGAACGTCTCGGGCGCCGGTGCGCCACGAAAGGCCGTTGCCGCCACGCCGCCCACTGCCATGGCCCTCGCCTCCGGTGAGGTCATCAGCCCGACGTCGGCAAGGTCGACGAGCTCAGTCAGCGAGCAGCCCAGCGCTTCGGCGTACTCCTGGGCACGGTGCACCGCATCTCGGACCGCAGCCACCCGGACGTCCCGTGTCACCTCGCTCGCGGGCCGCAACGTCCACGTCGGGCCGGTCACGGCGGCCAGATCGATCACCGCCAGTTGGGCGAGAAGATCCCCCAGCGGCGAGAAGTCGTGGAGCACCACGGTACGGCGCACGGACGCCTCATAGCCGGCCACCTTCTCCCTGGGTTTGTTGGTGGCGAACTGCGGCGCCACGCGGACGGCCTCGGTGTCGACCCGTTCGATGGCCGTGGAGAACCGGTCGAGCAGGGCATCGACGCTACGGGCGCGCTCGTCCAGATCGCGCAGCACCCGGTCGCGATCTCGGTCCCGCGCCACGACCGTGACGACGACGTGCGCCAACTCGGGTTCGACCTCAGCGGCTGCCTCGCCCCGCACGCTGATGAGCGGGCCCGTGCTCTCAGCCATGCGAAGACGGTACCGGGAGTCCCCCGGCTCGAGCGGGCGACCTCACCTCGGCGCGAGGGACCCGCCAAGGGTCGGCCAGGGCGCGGCCTCCTCGAGCGCCAAGGCCAGGCCCAACAACAGGGCGTCCTGGCCATGGGCGGCGCTGAACATCATCCCCACGGGCAGGCCGCTGGCCTCGTCGTGGTGCAGCGGGAGGCTGATGGCCGGGGCGCCGGTGGCGTTGGCCAGCGGGGTGTACCCGACCCAGGCCTCCGCACGGGGGAACACCTCGTCGAAAGGCAGGTCCATGGCCAAGTGGCCGATCTCGGGAGCGATCGTGTTCACCACCGGCGACAGGACGACGTCGACACCGGCGATGGCCTTCGCGTAGTCCGCGGCGGAGCGCCGCAACCGGTAGACCGCTCCAGGGGTCCGCGCCAGGTTGCGACGGCACCGTTCGGCCAGGCCCCGCGTGAGCTGGGTGAGCTGCGAACGGTCGAAGGTCGGGTCGAACAGGCGGTGGCCCTGCACGCTCACCGCGTAGGCCAGCGTCGACCAGTACTGGATGAAGTCGTCGGCGAACTGTCGACCGGCGGGGAAGTCGACCGGCCGCACCTCGTGGCCCAACGACTCGAGCAGTGTCACCGCTCGCTCGAAGGCCGCCCGCGTCGGGGCGTCGACCAGGGCACCGTTGGGCGATTCGAGGACCGTGCCGACGCGGAGCCGCCGCACCAACGGCCGCGTGACGTGACCGACGGGTGGGAGACGGCGACTGCGGTGACGTCTCTCGGCCTCGGCGAAGAACAGCGCCGTGTCCCGAACCGTGCGACTCAGGACTCCCTCGACCTCGACGTCCACAGGCATCAGGCGAGACTCGGGTGGCTTCGCCAAGCGCCCCCGGGTGGCCTTGAGGCCGACCAGGCCACAGCAGGCCGCAGGGATGCGGATCGACCCACCCCCGTCGGCGCCGTGGGCGATGGGCACCACACCCGCCGCGACGAGTGCAGCCGAGCCACCGGACGAGCCACCGGTGGAGCGGTTCAGGTTCCAGGGGTTGCGCGTGGCCTCCAGGTCGGGGAACTCCGCGCACGGGATGAAGCCGAACTCGGGCATGGTGCTCTTGCCCAGCCCGACCATTCCCATGTCGAAGAGCTGGGCAGCGAGGGCGCCGGTCTCCTCGGCCGGTCCCGCCCTCGAGAAGGCGGCTGATCCGTTTCGGGTGGGCAGTCCGGCCACATCGGTCATGTCCTTGATGACGGTGGGGACGCCGGCAAACGCGCCCGTCCGGCCCGCATCGCCGGCGGCCTGGGCCCGATCGAAGTCGTCGACGACCATCGCGTGCACGGCGGGCTCGACGGCACGCGCTCGTGCGATGGCGGCCCGCACCACCTCGGACGCGGACAACGCACCCGACCGCACGGCCTGGGCGGTGGCGACGCCGTCGAAGCCGGCGAGCTCGTCGCCGTAGGCGTGCGATCTGCGGATGCCCGCCGACGCGCCGGCGTCCGTCGTGGTCACGCCTCGGACGCGTCCTGCTCGATCGCCTCGGCGTCGGCCGCGAAGAAGGCGCAGAAGGTGTCGACGGGCATCACAAGCTCCTGGTTCGTCGCGGCTCGATCGCCGCCACGGTAACCACCGGGACACGAGCGAGGCGAGGACGCGTCGCCCGGCCCGGGGGAAGGCATTTCACGGACCCGAAACACCCCCGTCACCTTCGGGCGACACCCTCGTCCCATCGCTGCCGCACCCACCGCCACCAAGCCGACCCCGCCCGACGATGCGGACGACCCCTGGCGCGCCTACGACCCCGGCACGGCGTGGGACGAGATGTTCGCCACCGACGGGCCCCGACCAGCCTGCGAGGGAGTCGTCGACCTCCTCCACTCGCTCGGCGCCGGCCTGCGGGAACGCCAGGCCGCCGCCGAGCTGGCCATCCGGGCCATGGGCATCTCGTTCACCGTGTACTCCGAAGGCACCAACATCGACCGGGCCTGGCCCTTCGACGTCATCCCCCGGGTGCTGTCCACCCACGAGTGGAGCCGGATCTCGGCGGGGCTCACGCAACGCATGGTCGCGCTGAACCTCTTCATCGACGACATCTACGGCGAAGGGCGGGCCATCCGCAACGGCGTCGTGCCCGCTGAGGTCGTGGGCGAGTCGGCCAACCTGCGGCTCCAATGCCGCGGCGCACGTCCGCCGCAGGGCACCTGGGCCCACATCTCCGGAAGCGACCTCGTCCGTGACGGCGACGGGACCATGTACGTGCTCGAGGACAACCTGCGAGTGCCGTCGGGCGTCTCGTACATGCTCGAGAACCGCCAGATAACCAAACGGGTGTTCGCCGATCTCTTCCGCGACCTCGACATCCACCCCGTCGACGCGTACCCGACCCGCCTACGGGAACTGCTCGGCTCCCTGTCGCCCCGCCCCGGCGAGGTGCCGGTGATCGTGGTCCTGACCCCCGGGGTGCACAATTCCGCGTACTTCGAGCACGCGTTCCTGGCCCAGCAGATGGGCGCCCACCTCGTCGAAGGGCGCGACCTGGTGGTCGATGACGACGTCGTCTACCTGCGCACCGTCGGTGGCCTGGTGCGCGTCGATGTCGTGTACCGCCGGGTCGACGACCTGTTCCTCGACCCCGAGGTGTTCCGCCCCGACTCTGCCCTCGGCGTGGCGGGCCTCATGGCGGCCTGGCGCCAGGGCAACGTGGCCATCGCCAACGCGCCCGGTGCGGGAGTGGCCGACGACAAGGTCCTCTACGCCTACGTCCCTGCCCTCATCCACTACTACCTGGGCGAGGAACCGCTCGTCCCCAACGTCGAGACCTTCGTGTGCCTGGACGACCGCCAGCGCAAGCACGTCCTGGCCAACCTCGACCACCTCGTCGTGAAGCCGGCCAACGAGTCAGGGGGCTACGGCATCTTCGTCGGTTCGCACGCCAGCGCCGCCGACAAGGAGGAGATCCGCCGCCGCGTCGAGGCCGACCCCCGCAACTATGTGGCTCAGCCCATCCTGCGGCTCTCCACCGCGCCGACGCTGTGCGACGGCGTCGTGGCCCCACGCCACGTCGACCTGCGGCCGTTCGTGCTCTCGGGGGAGCACCCCTACGTCACCACCGGAGGGCTGACCCGCGTCGCCCGCCAGGAAGGTTCGCTGATCGTGAACAGCTCCCAGGGCGGCGGCAGCAAGGACACTTGGATCATCGACCCCGATGTCCTGCGACCACCCAGGTCCGGGCTGAGCATCGAGGTGCGCGAACGATGACCTCGCCCTCACCGGACGGGGGCGGCGACCGTCGACGCGCCGAGCCCGACACCGACACCGACACCGCCGACCCGGCCGAGGCGCCGGACCTGGAGGAGGTACCCAGCATGTTGTTGTCCCGGGTGGCCGAGAACGCCTACTGGGTGGGTCGCTACCTCGAGCGCGCCGAGGCCACGGCCCGTCTGGTCAAGACCCACACCGAGCTGTTCCTGGACCTGCCGAAGTCCGCAGGTCTGACGTGGGCCCCGCTGCTGGCCGTCACCGGCAGCGACGCCGACTACCACCTCGCCCACGACCACCCGGCCGAAGAGGAGGTGGTCTCGTTTCTCCTGTCCGATCCCCTCAACCCCGGGTCGGTGGTCAGCTCGGTGGACCAGGCACGCGAGGACCTGCGGGTGACGCGCACGATGGTCCCCCGTCGCACCTGGGAGACCTTGAACGAGCTGCACCTCTGGGTCCGGGACACGCGGCGCAGCGCCATCGCCCGTCCCACACGATTGGCATGGTGCGAGGAGGTGATCCGCCGCTGCCACCTCGTGGCCGGCTCCATCTACGCCACGATGAACCGGGACGACACCTACTCGTTCCTCGAGATCGGTCGCTTCGTCGAGCGCGCCGACATGACCACCCGCGTCCTCGAGGTCGAGGCCGACATCCTCATGGGCGTGTCCGACCAAGGCCTGCGGCCCTTCGTCGATGTCACGTGGCTGGCGGCGCTGCGCTCGCTCGGTGCCGAGCAGATGTACCGACGCGCCACCGGCGGCGTCGTGCACGGCGCCGACGCGGTGCGATTCCTGCTCTTCGAGCCGGCGTTCCCCCGGTCCGTAGAGCACTGCCTCATCGCCGTGTCGCGTTGGCTGCTCGAGCTCCCCCGCCAGGAGGTGCCCATGGCGGAGTGCGCAGCCGTTGCCCGCCGCCTCGGCGAGTTCGACCCGATCTCTGGGGGCGCCGACGAACTGCTGGAGATGGTGGACGAGCTCCAACGGAGTCTGGGCGAGCTGCACGACGCCCTGGGCGCCACCTACTTCCTCCCTGCACCATCGCTCACCGGGGCAGGATGATCACGCCAGACTCGTCGGCGTGAGCGTCGTCCCGGGGCTACCCCTGCTGGCCCCCTATCCCTCGGTCGAGGGCGCCGTCGACGAGATGGTCGCACCCGACGGCTCCGTTCGCGACCACTGGGCCACCGTCGCCACCACACTGAGCGACCACGGCGAGCTCGCACTGCGCGCCGCCGAGGCGGCCCGACTGCTGGCCGAGGACGGCGTCACCTACCACGTCACCGCCGGCGATGCCGTCGGGCCGCGACCCTGGGTCACGGACCCCGTCCCCCTCATGGTGGGCGCCGAGGAGTGGGCGACCCTCGAGAGCGGGGTGGCGCAACGGGCCCTGCTCCTCGACCGCGTGCTTCACGACCTCTACGGCGAGCGCCGCCTGATCGATGAGGGCCTCCTGCCGCCCGAGGTCGTCTACGGGCACCCCGGCTTCCTCCGCACGTGTGACAAGATCCGCCTCCCCGGCCCCCACCAGCTCTTCCTGGCCGCCGCTGATCTGGCCCGCGACGCCGACGGTCGCCACGTGGTGCTCTCGGACCGCACCCAGGCCCCCTCCGGCGTCGGGTACGCGCTGGAGAACCGGGTCGTGATCTCGCGGGTGCTGCCGGGCCTGCACCGATCGGCCCAGGTGCAGCGCTTGGCCCCCTTCTTCCGGTCCCTGCGCTCCTCGCTGCACCAGATCGCGCCACCCACGGACGACACGCCGCGCATCGTCGTGCTCACCCCTGGGCAGTGGAGCGAGACCGCCTTCGAACACGGCTACCTCGCCGCGCAGCTCGGCGTGCCCCTCGTCCAAGGTGCCGACCTTCGCGTCCGCGACGGCAGGGTGTGGATGCGCTCGATCGGGCGGCTCGAGCCGGTCCACGTCATCGTCCGTCGCGTCGACGCGGCGTTCTGCGACCCGGTCGAGCTCCGCCCCGACTCCAACCTCGGCGTCCCAGGCCTGCTCGAGGCCTGCCGGACGGGCACGGTCTCGGTGGTGAACACCCTGGGCAGCGGGGTCCTCGAGAACCCGGGCCTGCTCCCGTTCCTGCCCTCGCTGGCCGAGGCGCTCCTCGACGAGCCACTGGCGCTTCCCTCGGCCGACACCTGGTGGTGCGGCGACCCCACCGCCCGGGCCCACGTGCTCGCGCACCTGCACGAATTGGTGATCAAGCCGATCGCCCGGGAGAGCATGATGGTCCCTTCGATGGGTTGGCGCCTGAGCGCCGCCGAGCGGGACGAACTGGCACGACGCCTCGAAGCCCAACCCCACGCCTGGGTCGGCCAGCGCCCCGTGAACATCGGCACCACACCCACCGTGGCCGATGGCGGCCTCGCCCCGCGCCGCACCATCCTGCGCACCTTCGCGGTGGCACGGGGCGACCAGTACGCGGTGATGCCCGGGGGACTCAGCCGGGTGGCCCCCGACGCCGACGGCGACCTCATCACCAACCAGACCGGCGCCCTCAGCAAGGACACGTGCGTTCTCGCCGCCGAGCCGGAGCGACTCACCGGGTTCTGGCTGCAACCCACCGCCGAGGACGACGACGCCGAACCCGCGCCGCGGCCGCCGACCTCGCCCCGGGCGGCGGAGCACCTGTTCTGGATGAGCCGCTACGCCGAGCGTGCCGAGATGCTGGCACGGCTGCTGCGCGTCATCGCCGATCGGCGCAACGAGTTCGCCGCCGGGGCCACGCCCGAGGGCGTCACCAGCGTGCGCATCCTGTTGCGAGCCCTCACGGCGGTCTCCGGCACGTGGCCGGGGTTCGTGGGCGAACACGCCGACGATGCGCTTGCCTGGCCGGACGCCGAACTCCGCTCGGTGCTGGTCGACGAGGACCGAGCCGGTTCGCTGGCGTTCGACGTGCGCCACATGCTCGATGCCACCGCCGAGGTGCGCGACCTGCTGAGCAGCGACACGTGGCTGGTGGTGGGCCACCTCGACCGCGACCTGGACGACCTGCGACTGCGGTCATCGAGCGGACCCGATCCGACGGCGCTCGGCCGGGTGCTCCAGGCGCTCCTCGCGCTCTCGGGCCTCGCTGCCGAGAACACGGTGCGCGACGCCGGGTGGCGCTTCCTGGAGGCCGGACGACGCATCGAGCGATCGCTGCTGCTGAGCGCCCTGCTCCGAGCGACCGTCACCGAGGCCACGGGGACAGCCACCGACAGCCTCGTACTCGAGTCCACCCTCATCGCCGCCGAGAGCATCATCACCTACCGGCGCCGGTACCGGTCCCGTGCGCAGGTCGACACCGTGCTCGACCTCCTCGTGCTCGACCTCGACAACCCCCGATCGCTGGCCCACCAGACGGCCGCGCTGCACGAGGCCACGGTCGGCCTGCCTCGCCGCCTCGGGGCCGCCGACTCCCCCGCCGAGGCGCTCGCAGAGGAGGCCGCCGACCTGGTGCGGCGCGCCGACACCTTCGAGTTGGGCGCCATCCACGCCGACGGTGGGCGGCCCGCGCTGAACGCCTTCCTCGGACGCCTTGACGAGCTGTTGATCCGAGCTGCGGATGCCCTCGACGCGGAGCACTTCAGCCACCAGATGCCCCAGCGCACCGTGTTCACCCCCAACAACCCCCGCGTGATGTGACCTTCAAGGTCGTGCACCGCACGGAGTACCGCTATGACCGCGAGGTCTTCTCGACCTACGGAGAGGCGCGCCTGCACCCGCGCGAGCTGACCGGTCAGCGGTGCTACTCGACCACGTTGTCCGTGGACCCCTTCCCCGAGGAGTACCGGGTCCGGAAGGACTTCTTCGGCAACCGGGTCGCCCACTACGCCGTGCTCGAACCGCACACGGCGCTCGTGGTGACCGCCACCAGCGTGGTCGACGTGAGGGGCCGTCAGATGCTCCTGCCGTCGGCCGGTGGCCACCTGTGGGAGACCGTCCGCGCCGACCTGCGGACCTCCACCGACCCCGAGGTGCTCGACGCCCGGCAGTTCACCTTGCCCTCCCCAGCGGCCGGCCCTTCCCCCCGGGCGGCCGACTACGTGGCCGAGTCCTTCTCTCCTGGCCGGCCCCTCCTCGAGGCTCTGGCCGATCTCACCGCTCGCATCGGCGCCGACTTCGAGTACCAGCCGGGGTCCACCGACGTCGACACCACGGTCGATGAGCTGCTCACCCGCGGCGCCGGCGTCTGCCAGGACTTCGCCCACCTCACCATCACGGGTCTGCGTGCGCTCGGCCTCTCCGCCCGCTACGTCAGCGGCTACCTCGAGACCGAGCCCCCTCAGGGCATGGAGCGGCTCCAGGGCGCCGACGTCTCACACGCGTGGGTGGGTGTGTTCGTGCCCGGCCCTGGCTGGATCGACCTCGACCCCACCAACGACCAGTTCGTCGACGACCGCTACGTCACCGTGGCCTGGGGTCGCGACTACAGCGACGTTCCTCCGCTGAAGGGGGTGATCTTCACCGAGAGCGAGTCACACGAGCTCGCCGTCTCGGTGGACGTGACGCCCATCCCCGAGGGTGATCCGGCGCTCGGCGTCGTCTGACCGATCAGGTGATTCCCGGCTCGTCGCCGAGCTGCTGCGCGGTTGCGGCGAGCAAGGGGGCATAGAGGTCCGGGTACTCCTCGAGCAGACCCTTGAAGTCCCGACGCTCGATGACCTCGACCACCATGTCGGTCTTGGCTGCGACCGTGGCGTTCCGGGGCTGATCGAGCAGCAGCGCCGTCTCGCCGAAGAACGTGCCCGGCCCCAGGGTGGCGAGATGTTCGCCCTCTCGGGTGACCTCGGCCTCACCTTCGACCACGAGGAAGAACTCGCGTCCGACCTGCCCCTCGCGGATGAGCTCTCGCCCGGCGCCGATGTCGAGCAACGTCGCGAGGGTACCGACGCACGCGAGTTGCCGGTCGGTCAGGCGCTGGAACAGAGGAATGGCTTTGAGACGTTCGTCGATCGGCGGTCGGCGCATGGTGCCCCCTCGTCGGTCAAGTGGTCACGATGACGCTACTCGGGCCGGGGCGCGCACATGGGCCCCGGTCGGCCCGGTCGACCCGCCGCCCCTGGAGTAGGCCCGGTCGGCCAAGATCTGGCCGTGCACGTCGCCGCCGGCATGGATCCCCACCTCCCGCTCTCCGCAGTGGGCCACCACGCTCGACGTGTCGAGGCCCTCGGGTTCGACGCACTGCACGTGGCCGAGATGGTCAACGACGGCTTCGTCGTCAGCGCCCTCGCGCTCGAACACACCGATCACCTCGTCGTACGCACCTCACTCGCGCTGGCCTTCGTGCGCAGCCCGATGCAGGGCGCGCTCACCGCCTGGTCGTTGGCGAGGCTGGCGCCGGGCCGCTTCGAGCTCGGACTCGGCACTCAGATCAAGGCCAACATCGAGGATCGCTTCGGGGTGCCCTGGACCGACCCGATCGATCGCATGGCCGACTACGTCGCCGCAGTGCAGGCCTGCTTCGCCGCCTTCGCCGGCACGGCGCCGCTGCACCACGTCGGCCCCCACTACCGGCTGACCCGGCTCCAGCCGGAGTTCAACCCCGGGCCCCTCGACGGGCCCGCGCCGCCGATCTGGCTCGGCGGCATCAACCGGCGCTCCTGCCGTCTCGGCGGTGAGGTCGCCGACGGGTTCGTGACCCACCCGACCAACTCCGACCGCCGGTTCCTCCAAGAGGCCTGCCTGCCCGCCCTCGAGGAAGGCCGCCGGCGGGCGGGCCGCTCGGAGGGGGCGCCCATGATCGTGGCCGGCGCCATGGTCGCCACCGGGCCTGAGGACGGAGCGGTCACCGAGGCGCGCGAGGAGCGCCGGCGTCGGCTCGGGTTCCTCTTCAGCACCCCGGCCTACCGCCGCACCCTCGAGCTCCACGGCTGGGCCGAGCTGGGCGACCACCTGCGCTCCCTCACCCGGGCGGGTCGATGGGACGAGCTGGGCGCCCAGGTCACCGATGACGTGCTCGACACCGTGGTCGTCTCCGCCCGCTACGACCAGCTGGCGTCGGCCCTCGGCGAACGCTACGGCGACCTCGTCGACGGCGTGCTCCTCCAGGTGCCGGCGGACCCCGTGCACGACGAGGCGTTCGCCGCCGCCGTCGCCGAGGTGCGGTTGGTCTAGTCGCCCTTCGGCAGCGACCGGCCGCGCTTGGTGCCGCCGGCGCCGCCGGACGCGAACCCGTTCAACGCCCCGCCGCCCTTCGTCAGGTTGGTCCCCGCGACGGACAGGAACGGCTGGTTGCCGTAGCGGTCGAGGTGCACGACCTCCCCGATGGGACGGCGCGTGGTGGTGCCGTAGCGACCCTTGGCCCAGCCGATGGGGATGATGCAGACCGGGTTCATGGTGCGGGGAAGGCCGAGGATCTTGCGCGCCGAACGCACGTGCCAGATGGGCAGGGTCTGCAGGGATGCACCCAGGCCGACGGCCCGGCACGCCAGGAGGAGGTTCTGCACGGCGGGGTAGACCGAGCCGTAGAACGACGCCACCGAGATCTGCGGGCGACCCACCGGTCGGTGCTTGAGGTTCCGGGCGTAGCACGGGATCACGAACACCGGGAGCTCCTCGAAGTGCTCGGCCTGCCACTGCCCTGGGCGCATGCCCCGCAGCGCCGCCTCGTCCCCACGGGCCTGGCGCTCGACGACCGGGTTGAACAGCCGGTACAGCCGGCGGTACAGCCGAGCGAGGCGGGCCTTCTGGTCCGGGTCCTCCACGACGAGGTACGACCAGTCCTGGGTGTTCGAGCTGGTGGGCGCCTTGAGCGACAGCTCGAGCAGTGGCAGAAGCACGTCGTGCGACACCGGGGCCAGGTGCAGGCGGCGCACCGCCCGTTGCGTGCGCATCGCCTCGTCGAGGGGCATCCCGAGGCGAGCCAGCGCCTCGGCGGGCTCCGGCGGCGTGAACGGGTCGGGCTCGACGGCACCTGTGGATCCGACGGTGGTCATGCGCCGGAGCGTACGACCCGACGCGACGACCGGCCGGATGCGGCGCGTCATGACGCCGCCCGCTCCTGGAACCGGCCTCCGGACCCGGTCATGGCACCGGGCGACGGCGCCACCGGCCGCCTACGGCTGGAGCCACTCCCACACGAGACCGCGCAGGCGGTCGATGCCGGTGCCGTTGGCGGCGCTCACCCAGATGATGTCGCCGGGTTCGAGCTGACAGGCCGCGGCCAGGTCCTTCTTGCGCTTCTGGCGCTTCGCAGCCTTCACCTTGTCGTGCTTGGTGGCGATGATGACGTGGGGCAGGGCGTTGGCGCGCAGCCACTCCAGCATCTGGAGGTCGAGCTTGGTCGGCCCGATCTCGCCGTCCACCAGCACCAGGATCATCACCAGCTGCTCTCGGGTGAGCAGGTAGTCCTCCATCATCTGCTGCCACCGCTGGCGGGTGGCGGCCGGCGCCGAGGCGTAGCCGTAGCCCGGACAGTCGATCACCGCCGTGCCGTCCTCGAGGGCGAAGCAGTTCAGCAGCTGGGTGCGCCCCGGGGTCTTCGACACGAGGGCCAGGCGCTTGCGGTTGGCCAGCGCGTTGAGCAGCGACGATTTTCCCACGTTGGAGCGCCCCACCACCGCCAGCTCGGCCTCGTTGTCGGGCAGGTCGTCGGCCGTCGGGGCCGACGTCACGAACTCGAGGGGCAGCGGACGGCCGGCGGACACACCACGATCATGGCGGACGCGGGGACGGTCGCCGTGGGACGATGGCGCATGGATCGCCGCGACCACTGGGACCAGCGCTGATGCGAGGGGTGCGGGTCACCGAGGACGGCGTGCAGGTGGCCGACCTCCCAGCGCCGGACCCCGGGCCTGACGACGTGGTGGTGAAGGTGGCGGCCGCCGGCATCTGCGGCTCGGACCTCCACCTGGTCAGCTGGGGTCCCCTGCCGGTGACCTTGGGCCACGAGGTGTCCGGTTGGCTGGCCGACGGCACGCCGGTGGCCATCGAGCCGGTGCGCTGGTGTGGCACCTGTGACCGCTGTCTCGCCGGTGACACCCAGCTGTGCCCGACGGCGACGACCATCGGCATCTCCAGTGATGGCGGCATGGCCGATGAGGTCCTCGTGGGTCCCGAATGCGTGGTCCCCCTGCCGGCCGGACTCGACGTGCTCGACGCCGGCCTCGTCGAGCCGGTGGCCTGCGCCGTGCACGCCATGGCCCGCGCCCGGGTCGAGCCGGGGATGCGCGTGGCCGTCGTCGGCGGGGGCACTCTCGGCGTCGCCGCGGTCGCCGCGGCCACCCACCTCGGCTGCGAGGTCGGCGTGGTGAGCCGCCATCCCCACCAGGGTGCCGCGGCCGAGGCCGTCGGTGGTCGGCCCGCCGAGGGCCACTACGACGTCGTCATCGAGGCCGCGGGCACGTCCTCCGCCTTCGCGACCGCCTGCGACCTGGCGAGGGCACGGGGGACGATCGCACTCCTCGGCACCTACTGGGAGGACCTCACGGCCCCAGGCATCCCCCTCACCATCAAGGAGCTCGACGTCGTCGCCTGCTACGGCTACGGCCACCACAGCGGCCGACGCGAGGTCGAGGACGCCGCCGCGCTCCTCGCCGCGGTTCCCGGTCTGGCGCCTGCGCTGGTCACCCACCGCTTCGGCATCGACGAGGCCCCCGAGGCCTTCCGCGTTGCCGCCGACCGAGCCAGCGGCGCCATCAAGGTCGTCCTCCAGCCGTAGCGCACGCTGGTTCAGGCCATCGGCGAGGATGACCTCGGGTCGGGTCGCGACCGAAGGGCAGCGGCGCCACCGCGGTGTCATCCGGGCAGGGCGAGTTGCCCCTGGCAGGATGGGACGATGAGTGTGCCCGTCGACCTCGCCGCGTTGCGCGACCGCCTCGCCGAGTTCGGCCCCCACCCCTTCCTCGCAACCGTGAACGAGGACGGCACGCCCCACGTGACCTCGGTGACCGTGCGCCTCGACGGCGACGCGCTCGTCGCGGGTGCAGGGCGCCGCACCCGCAGGAACGTGGACGATCGCCCGGCGGTCGCGCTGCTCTGGCCGCCCGCCGCCGATCCTGCGTACAGCCTCATCGTGGACGCCCTCGCCACCGGCCACGAAGGCTCGGAGGAGCTGCACCTGACCCCCCACGCGGCCATCCTCCACCGGGTCGCCGGGGCCGACGGCGACGGCCCGAACTGCGTGGGGGTCGACGGAGGCCCGCCATCCTGAAGGCGTCGACCGCTCGCTGCGCCGGTGGCGCGGTCCTGGGAGCCCTCCTCCTGGTCAGCGCCATCGCCGGCTGCTCGGCGGAGCACGCCCGTCGACTCGAGGCGAGCCCCGACGGTCGGGTCGACTCGCAGAACGGCGATTGCGGCTGGACCGTCCGTCTCGGCGACGGCAAGGTGCTCTGGGTCGTGTGCGACCCGACCGCGCTGCCCGGCGGCTTGACCAACTCCATCGCGGTCGCCGAGCCCGACGACCGCCGCCCCGCGTTCCAGTTGTCGAACTTCGTCGCCCCCGCACCACCGGACATCGGCCGCTGCTCGGACCGGGGTGGCGCGGCCTCGTGGATCGACGGGGTGACCGCGGCACCGGGGCCGACGGCAGGGACCACCCTCGTGACCGCCTTCTTCGTGCACGGGTGTCGCTCGTCCCTCCTCGACCGGGCCGACGCCGGCGACTTCGGCGTCGCCACGTACGTCTACCGGCACGGATCGACGGACCCCTGGACCGCGCAGGTGCACCGATGGGACCTGTTCCCCGGCGCCTGGTCGTCGGGCGAGCGCAACGTCGCCTTCGGCGCCGGCGCCGTGTACTCCGACGGCTACCAGTACGCCTACGGCTGCCATCCCGACGAGACTCCTGACTGGGTCGGCGAGCAGCAGTGTGCCGTGGCGCGAGCGGCCGTCGGCCAGCCCGTCGGTGTGCGCGCGTCGTGGGCGGTGTGGCGCGGGCTCGGGGACGGGTGGCAGGCGTGCACCGTCGACGAGCCCGGCGCCTCGGACTGCAGCGAAGCGTCGTTCCGCCGTGCCGTGGAAGCCGCCGCGCCGATGGACATGCCGCTCCCGGGCGGCGAGGGCACGGACGGGTTCACTCCTCAGCAGTTCTCCGTCTCGTGGAGCGAGCGGCTGGACGCGTTCGTGTCCGCCGCGCCCCGCGCCTTCGGCGACCCGACCCTGCGCATCCGGGTGGCCGAGGCACCCGAGGGGCCGTGGTCCGAGCCCGGTGACGTGCCCGTCGAGTGCGACCCCGAGGCCGTGGACCGCGGGTTCAACTGCTATCACTTCGCCCCGCACCCATCACTCGGGGACGCCACCTCGATGCCGTTCGGCTTCCACGACGCCGGTCACGAGGGTCCCGCCGACGTGGCACTGGTGTCGGTCCCGTGGTGCGAGCTCGCCGATCTCGCCGGGCGCCCCTGCGGGTGACCGGGGCCCCACGTTCACTCAGGCGGGATGCAGCACCACCCTCGGTTGGCCAGCTCGGTGGCCATGAGATCGGCGTCGAGGCGGACCACCAGTTCTTCGTCGCGCGCTCGTTGGCGGCGATCCACGGCGACCGGCGTCTTCGCCGGCGGGGCCGCCCCGGGCGCCTCGCTGCCGTCGGCCTCCGCTTCGAGGCGGGCCAGCAGCTCGTCGACCTCGGCGTTGGTGAACTTCCCGGCCGCCTGGCGCTGGGTCAGGCCGATGGGGTGCCGCGCCTCTCGGAAGCTGTCGAAGCCGCGGGCCTCGAGCGCCTCTGCCAGCTCGGCCACCCGCTTGGGGGAGGCCGGCGGCCCTGGTGCCTGTCCGAACGCCATGGGGCCAACCTACGCAGGAGCGCTGACACCCACGGGGGATGGCGTCCGGGCGGTGGCGTTCAGATGTTCCGGCCGCTGCCCTCCCAGTAGGGCTGGCGGAGCTCGCGCTTGAGCAGCTTGCCGGCCGCCGAACGGGGCAGCGCCTCGGACCAGTCGATGCTCTTGGGCCGCTTGTAGCCCGCCAGCTTCTCCCGGCAGAGGGCAACGAGCTCGCCGGCCAGCGCATCGGAGCCTTCGACGCCATCAACGGTCTGGACCACCGCCTTCACCTGCTCGCCGTACTCGTCGTCGGGGACGCCGATGACGGCGACGTCGGCCACCGCTGGGTGCTCGGCGAGGACGGTCTCGATCTCGGCCGGATAGATGTTCACCCCGCCGGAGATGATCATGTCGATCCTGCGGTCGGACAGCCACAGGTACCCCTCGTCGTCGAGGTAGCCCACGTCACCCGTGGTGAACACGCCCGGCGCCAGGTGCGCGGCAGCGGTCTTGTCGGGGTCGTTGTGATACACGAAGTCGCTCCCGAGGGCACTGCGGAAGTAGAGGGTGCCCGACTCGCCCTGGGGCACCGGCTCGTCGTCGGGGCCGATGACCAGCACCTCCATGATGGGCAGCGGCGGACCGACGCTTCCCCCCTTGCGGACCCAGTCCTCGGCCCGGATGGTCGAGATGAAGGCGCCTTCGGTGGAGCCGTAGTACTCGTGCACCTTCGGGCCCAGCCAGTCGATCATCGCCTGCTTCCATGGTGCCGGGCAGGGGGCGGCGCCGTGCCAGACCGCCTCGAGGCTCGACCCGTCGAGGCCGTTGCGGACGTCGTCGGGCAGGTCGAGCAGGCGCTTGAACTGCACCGGGACGAGGTGGACGTTGGTGACGGCCCACTCGTCGAAGAGGCGCACGGTCTCGGCGGGGTCGAACTTGTGGCGCATGACCACCGCGGAGCCGGCGACCATGGGCAGGAAGCTGAAGGCCCACTGGGCCGAGTGGTACACGGGTCCGGCGAGCAGCGTGCGTCCGGGGGTGGGCACGAACTCGGACACCGCGCCGGCCACCAGCGGGAGCAGGTCGCTGGGCACGTCCGCCCCGCCCGCGAGCATGCCGCGCACGCCCTTGGGCCGACCCGTGGTGCCCGATGTGTAGAACATCGGCCCGCCGAACAGCGCCGTCTCGGGCTCGTCCGTCGACGCCGCGGCGAGTGCAGACTCGTAGCTCGACAAGCGGCCCCGGTCCGCGGAACCGGTGACGAGAGCGAGCCCTACCGTGGCCGACCGGGCGTCGGCGAGGGCCACTTCGGCGACGTCCGCGAAGAGCTCGTCCACCACGAGGGCCCTGCAACCGGCGTCGTCGAGCACGTACGCCAGCTCGTCGGCGGTCCAGTGCCAGTTCACCGGCACGTAGGTGGTCCCGAGGTGGGCTGCGGCCCAGAACGCCTCGAAGGCCTCCCGCCGGTTGCCCACCATGAGCGCGAAGGTGTCACCGGGCTCGAGGCCGGCGCCCGTGAGCACGTGCATGAGGCGCACGACCCGCTCGGCCAGCTCGTCCCAGCTCGACTCCCCCCGCTCGTCGGCGAGGGCGAGGTCACCCCCTCGATCAGCGACGAAGGCGTCCAACAGCTTCGGCATGGTCCCCCCACGGTCCAGGCGGCCACGACGGCCGCTGGGGGCACGGTAGACGAGCCGCGACCGGGCACCCGCGTCAACCGGCGCCGCCGCGGCCACCACGGCCGGTGTCAACAGGTCGCCCGGTCAGGTCGCCAGCAGGACGACCCGGAGGACGAGGGCCACCGGGATGCACACCAGGAGCACGAGGGTCAGCAGCAGGGCCACGCCGCTGGTGATCAGGGCGAAGGGTCGGAACGGGACGGTGATGCCGAGCGCGTCGGAGACATGGCCTTGGAGCGGCGAGATGGTCCCCCGGTAGAAGCGCCACGCCCGACGCATCCGGCCCCCACCAGCCGCGTCGGAGCCAGCGCCTCGGGATCTGCTCGACGCCGACGTCCGCGCCTTGGCGTAGGTCTCGAGCGCGGTCGTCGTCGCCGCCGGGGCCAGCTCGGTGGCCCGCACGAAGGCCCGGTCCAGCCATCGACGGTGGAACACCAACCAGGCCCCGGGGGCACACAGCACGATGAGCGACACCAAGCTCGACCACCACGGGGGCCGGTCCGGCCACACCGGCGCGGGAAGGAGCAACCAGACCGCGGCGCCGGCGACGAGGCCGATGCGGCCGGCGATCCCGATCGGCCGGGAGAGACGGCGGGCGAGGACGCTGACCCGGCCGACCAGCTCCTCGACCCGGGCCCCCGGCGAGACACGCGAGGCGTCGGGTGGCGGTGTCTCGCTCATCGCGATCTCGCCGCCCTGCGGCCCACCGGGACCACCGACGCGGCGTCGGCGCCAGGAGGCTCGGCGGGAGGACACGACGGCATCCCCGCATCCTTCCCCACCGGCGACCCTTCGCGCCGCGGCCTAGGTGTACTCGGCGTCGCGTGGCTGCTCGCCCCCCGAGAGGGCTGCCGGGAGGCGATCGTGGTGATCGCTCAGACCCACCGCCGCGAGCAGGGCCACCGCTTCGCCGGGATCGGCGCCTCGGAGTCGGGCCGCCAGCTCGACCTGCTCCCGGGCCCGGAGGTAAGGCACGAGGTTGTCGGCTGGGTCCTGGAGGACGACGCCGACGTGGCGCCGCCGCACCCATCGTCGCCGTCGCGCCCGCAGCGCAGTGAGATCGTGCCCCTCGACCTCGACGAAGCCGGCACTCGGCCGTTGGCGCCCCGTGAGGGTGCGCAGCAGTGAGGACTTGCCCGAGCCGGAGGGACCGGTCACCACCGACAGCCGGCCCCGGGCGAAGGCGGCGTCGACCCCGCGCAGGGCAGGCACCGAACCCGAGGGGAGGTGGTAGTCCACGTCGAGGGCGACGCAGCGGGCCGCCACCTCGTCACCGTGGGGCTCCTGGCGTCGTCGGGTCTGCCGCGCGCCCCGGCCGGGACCGGCTGATCGCTACCGGGTCAGGTCGGTCAGCACCGCTCGGCCGAGGTAGGCGCCGGCCTCGAGCTCCTCGAAGATCTGGGGCACCTCGGAGAGGCTGCCGGTGCGCGACACGTGGGTCTTGACCTTGCCGGCGGCGGCAAGGTCCACCAGTTCGCGCATCTCCTGGACGGTGCCGACCGCGGAGAAGATGAGGGTGGGGTCCCGCCAGAAGAACTCGAACGGGCTGATCTCGAAGTTGCCGTCTTCGGTGGGCGGCAGCCCCACGCCGATGAAGAGCCCCTGCTGGCGCAGCATCGACAGGCCCAGCTGGAAGCCGGCGACCCGCGCCGCGAAGACGAGGACGGCGTCGATGCCGCCGTGAGCCATCGCCGCCCCGGCCGCCTCGTCGATGCCCACCGCCTCCTCGGCACCGAGCGACCGGACGAAGTCGAGCCGGTCCTCGCCGATGTCCACGCCGAGGACCCGGTAGCCGAAGGCTTGCAGGATCTGGACGGCGTAGTGCCCCAGGCCTCCGGCGGCGCCGATGACGCCCACCGTGCGCCCGGGTGGGATGCCGTGGGCCATGAGCTTGCGCACCGCGCTGTAGGCGGTGAGACCACCACAGGCGAGCGGCGCCTCCTCGTCGCCGATGCTGTCGGGCAGCGGCACGAGCGCCTTGGCCCAGATGGCGTAGTGCTCGGCGAAGGTGCCCATCACCGTGCCGGCCTGGGCGCAGTGCCGCGGCCGACCGCCGAGGCAGTACTCACAGGCGCCGCACCAGAAGGCACCGCCGGCACCACCGAGGCCGAGGATGACGCGCTGGCCCACGGCCACGTCGGCCTCGGCGCCCGGGCCGAGCGCCTCGACGACACCGATGGCCTCGTGGCCGAGCTGCGGGGTCGACACCCCCATCCAGTCGCCCTTGGCAAGGTGGAGGTCGGAGTGGCACACCCCGGCGGTGGTGATGCGGACCAGGGCCTGGCCCGCGGTCGGCTCGGGCACGTCGAGGTCACCGACCCGCACCACGCCGTCCTCGACCACGATCGCCTTCATCTGCTCGCTCATGCCACGACGCTAGATCGCCGAGCCACCGCGCCGCGCCCGGCCGCAGTCACATCGACCCGGACGACATCAATCGGCGGTCTGGGCGGCAGGCTCTCGCATCGAGGTTGCATGGGTGAAGAAGATGCCGGCCACACGGTCGACCATCGCCACGTCGAGGATGCGGTCCATGTCCTCGTAGTCGCTGATCGACGACACCAACTCGCAGACCACGGCGGGCAGGTACGGCCGAAGGTCCCCGTCGCCCTGCTCCCGGCTGACCTCGCGAAGGTGCTCGGCGGCGCCGGGTGCGACGGTGACACCCGACGATGCCGCCACCGCGAGGAGGATCTGGTCGAACTCCTGGTCCTCGATGGCCGGGATGAGGACCTTGCTGCGGATGCGACGGAAAAAGGCCTCGTCGGCGAGGTGCGAAGGCTCCATGTTCGTCGAGAAGACGATCTTGGTGAGGCAGGGCAACTCGAACTTGAGGCCGCTCTCGAGGGTCAAGTAGTCGACCCCCCGGTCCAGGGGGACGATCCAGCGGTTCAGGAGCTCGTCGGGGGTCATCGACTGACGGCCGAAGTCGTCGATCACGAGGATCCCGTTGTTGGCCTGCATCTGGAGCGGGGCGGCGTAGAAGCCGGCGTTGGCGTCGTAGCTGAGGTCGAGCTGTGACGCCCGGAGCTCGCCGCCGACGATCACACTCGGGCGCGCGCACAGCACCCATCGGGGGTCGAGGCCTTTCGGCTGCGGCTCGACCGGGCGGTGGAGCACGGGGTCGAACACGGTGATCACCTGACCGTCCACCTCGACCGCCCGGGGCACGACCACCGCGTCCTCGTGGACCCGTATCAGCCGCTCGGCGATGGATGACTTGCCCGTTCCCGGCGGCCCGTACAAGAAGATGGCGCCCTTGGCCAGGATGGCCGGGCCCAACTCGTCGAGGAGACGGTCACCGATGACCAGGTCGGTGAACGCCCGGCGGATGGTGTCGTGGTGGATCTTCGGCTGGCGGTGCTGGCCCCGGACCGCCTGCATGTAGTCGCCGAGGCTCACCGGCACCGGCCCGGCGTACCTGCTCAGACGCATCCGGTCGGCGGCGGTCGTCCGTCCGGTCTCGCTGAGCATGAGCTTGTGGTTCCGCCCCTCGAGCCCGGTGACCTCGAGCATGCCCTGCCGCCGGAGGTGCTCGACCGCGGACTCCATCAAGTACGGGGTCACGGCCAGGGCGGTCGCCAGCTGCATCGTGGAGGTGTGCCCCTCGAGCAACGCCCGGCGCAGGACGATGTCGAGGGTCATCGACTCGGGGACGCCGAGGTCGGAGATGTGCCGTGGAGCCTGGAGATCGATGGTCGCCATGTTCCGGAGAGGGTCGGCGTACGCTCGGCCCGACTTCAGCCGAGGCCTCGAAATGAGTCGGGAGACCCAGTCATCGAACCCGGTCCGAGCCGGCGCCGGCGGCGTAGGCGGCGAGGACGGTGATCACGTGGTCGACATCGGAAGCCGCAAGTGCGTTGCCCGACGGCAGCACCAACCCGTTGGGGGCGAAGGTCTCGCACACGCGCAACGGCGCCGCGAACCTCGATCGCTCGGTTGCGCCTGGGTGGAGATGCAGCGGCTGGTAGAAGCCGCGTGTCTCCACGCCGTAGGCCCGCAGTGCATCCCCGAGGCCCCGGGCCCCACCGGCGACGAGCTCGGGGTCGACGAGGATGGCGTAGGCCCAGTGCGCATGACGGTCGGCCGCGCCAACGGGTGCGGGTGGCCGTATCCCGGCCACTGAGGACAGCGCTTCGGTGTAACGCCGCGCATTGGCCGCCTTCCGCTCGAGGAACTCGTCGAGCCGGTCGAGCTGGGCGATGCCCACGGCGGCCGCGAACGCCGACATCCGGTCGTTGAACCCGACGGCGGTGTGCACGTAGGCGCCGCCGACGTCGGGAATCTGGGCGTGGCGTTGCAGCCAGCGGATCCGTCCGGCGAGGTCGGCGTCGTCGGTCGTCACCATGCCGCCCTCACCGGTGGTGATCACCTTGTTGGCATAGAACGAATAGCAGGCGGCGGCGCCCACCGATCCGACGGGTCGGTGCGCGTGGCGGGCGCCGAGGCCCTGGGCGCAGTCCTCGATCAACAACAGGTCCTCGGCGGCACACACCTCGGCCAATCCCGTCAGGTCGCACGGGTGTCCGTAGAGGTGCACGGCGAGCACCGCGCGTGTGTGGGTCGTCACCGCCTCGAGCACCGACCGTGGGGTGAGGTTGAACGAGGCCGGGTCGACGTCCACCAGTACCGGTGTGGCACCGACGAGGTTCACCATGTCGGCACAGGGCGCGAAGGTGAAGGAGGGGACGATGACCTCGTCCCCCGGCCCGATGCCCAATCCCGCGAACGCAAGGTGCAGCGCCGCCGTACCGCTCGCGGCGGCGACACCATGCTGCGAGCCGACTCGAGCCGCGAAGGCGCCCTCGAACGCACGCACCGTCGGGCTGTGTCCACCGGCGTCGCCGGCGGTCACGCAGCGCTGAAGGGCCTCGGCCTCGGCTCGTCCGAGGACGGGCTCGTGGACCGGGATCACCGCAGGATTGACCCCCGGGACCCTGTAGTAGACATGACCAGGTGGCCACCCCATCCGGCGACCTCGAGGACGACCTGACGTACTGGCGCAGCCTCGCCGAGCAACGGGGACGGGTGATCCAGGCGCTGCACGAGTTCAACTACTGGCACGCGTCGACCGTAGCCCGAGGCGAGGTGATCACGGGCCTGGAGCGCTCCGTCGAGCTGTGGCGCGAACGCTGCCTCGCCGCCGAGGCGAACCCCGAGGTGTTCGCCACGGTCGAGGCGCCGCGGGACGCGAAGCCACCCCTGACGCCCAAGCGCATCGTGCTCATCGCCGCGCTCCGGGTGCTGAATCCCCTGCAGCACGGCGTCGTGCGTCGGCTCGACATCACGTGAGCCCGCGGTCGCGCTGAACCGATGAGACGGGTACCCCTGGTGGTCCTTGCACCGTCGAGTCCGACCGCGCTCGCGTTCTGTGCCCTCGTCGAGTCGCTCGGCGGCGACCTCGCCGGTCGCGAGGGCTTCTCCCTCGGCACTTCGTCCGAGCTCGGCCCCGAGCCCTCGATCGTCGTCGACGCCACGACGGCGCCGACCCCGGACACCCTCGCCCCTCGCCGTCGCGCCGCCATGACCGCAATTCGTGAGGGACACGCGGCGGTCACCGCCGACCTCAGCTGCTTCACCGAGGATCCGGTCGACCTCGCGGTGGCGATCGCCGACCGACGCGTCGGGCTCGGCGCCGCCCTCCTGCCCGGAACGGCCTTGGTGCCCACGCTGGCACGGCTCCGCGACGCCGGCGATCAGGTCGAAGAGGTCGTCCTCACCGGCGCCGGACGAGCGCAGCTCGCTCGCGAGGCCGCGGTCGTGTCGGGCCTCATCGGCATCGAGCTCGGCCTGGGAGACGTGCGGATCGAGGACCCCGGAGCGGACGGCGAAACCCTCGAGTGGTCGGCGACGATCGCCAACGGCGCCTTCCCGGTGGTCGAGCCCATGACCACGGGCACGCCGTCCCCCCGTTCGGCTCACCCGAGATCTCGCGCCGCGCGCATCCGGACGGCACGTCTCGGCTCGGCGATGACGCTCGAGGGCCCACCCGGTGATCCCGATGTGGTCGCCGCGGCGCTGTTCGCCGATGTCGTCGGGCTCGCCCGCCAGGTCGACCCCCCGTGGCGGATGCATCGCCGGAGGGTCGCGTCGTTCCGATGAGGTCGCTCATCTACAACCAGTGGGTGGCCACGCTCGGCGGGGGCGAGCAGACCCTCGGGGCGTTCGCGCTCACCCTCGCAGCGTTCGGACCAGTCGACGTGATCACCCACGAGCCGCCCGACTGGGACCGATTCCGCGAGATCCTCGGCTTCGATCTCGCCGAGGTCGGCTGTCGGGTCGTGCCGGAGGACCCCATGCACTACCGCGGGGTGTCCGAGGCGACCCGCGACTACGACCTCTTCGTCAACTGCTCCTACCTGGATCACGTCCGCGCCTACGCCCGGTTCAACGTGATGCAGGTCTTCTTCCCGCCCGAACCGCCCGCCAGCGCCGGTGTCGTGCGGCCGGTCCCCCGTCGCCTCGATGCCCCCGGACCGGTGATCGAGGCGATCGGCGGGCTCTACCGGCTCGAGTCCGACTACCACGGCCCCTTCGCCTGGACCGACGGGTGCGGTCGCTTCGCCCTGTCGGGCGCGCGCCCCGCGCCCGTCGCGCTGACCCTTTGCCTCGCCAGCATCCGCCACCGCGACGAGCCGCCGGCCGAGGTCGTGGTCCGTGCGGACGGGGTCGCTCTCAGCCCGGCCGTCACGCTCCCCGACCACGGGTACGTGACCCTCGATCTCGTCGTCCCGACCGCGGTCACCGCGTCTGGCCGACCAGTGCTCGTCGATGTGACCAGCTCGACGTTTGAACCCACCCGCAACCGAACCGATGACCGTGCCCGCCTCGGCGTGCGCATCGCCTCGATCGCGGCGACCCAAGGCGGGCGCCGACCGGTCGTCACGGGGCCCGCGGGCCTCGACCGCTGGACGGACCACTGCCGGTTCTACGACGCCGTCAACACCTACGACCTGCTGCTCGCCAACTCCCACTTCACGCAGCGCTGGATCGCCCGGCGGCTGGGGCGAGCGAGCGAGCTGCTCTATCCACCGGTGCAGGTCGGCCAGTTCGCCCCGGCAGCGAAGAAGCAACAGATCATCAGCGTCGGCCGGTTCTTCGTGGAGGGCCACAGCAAGAAGCAGCTGCGCATGATCGAGCTCTTCAAGCGACTGTGCGACGACGGCCTCGAGGGTTGGGAGTACCACCTCGTCGGTGGCACTCGCCACGACGCCGCCGCCGCGAGCTACCTCGAGCGATGCCGCGCGGCGGCCGTCGGTTATCCGATCGTGTTCCATCCCGATGCACCGCTCGCCACCCTGGCCCGTCTCTACGGCGAGAGCCGCCTGTACTGGAACGCCACGGGCTACGGCGAGGACCCCGATGTCGAGCCCGACCGCTTCGAGCACTTCGGCATGACGACCGTCGAGGCCATGGCCGCAGGGTGCGTCCCGCTCTCCTACGCGAGGGCCGGTCAGCCCGAGGTGATCGAGCAGTGGCATTCGGGGGTGCTCTTCGAGACGCTCGACGAGTTGGTAGCGGCCACCCTGCGCCTCATCGGCGAACCGCACCGATTGGCGATGATGGCGGACGCCGCGATCCTGCGCAGCAGCACCTTCTCCTACGAGAACTTCCGCGCCTCGCTCCTTCGCATCCTCGCCGATGCCGACCTACCGGCCGGCACGGGGCCGGCAACGTGAGCGCCGTGCGCCGGGCGCTGGTCACCGGCGCCTCGGGCTTCATCGGTCGACACCTCGTGCCGGCCCTCGCCGATCGCTATGACGTGGTCGACACCGTCGACCTCCTCCCCTCTCCCCTCACGGTCACCGGCACCGAGCACACCGGCGATGCGTGCGTCCTGCTCCCCCACCTCGACCGTTACGACGCCGTCTTCCAGCTCGCGGCCAGCGTCGGCGGCCGTCAACGCATCGAGGACGACCCGATGGGCGTCGTCGGCAACCTCGCCCTCGACAGCGCCTTCTTCCGGTTCGTCGCCCGCACGCGGCCCCGGGCCGCCGTCTACCTGTCGTCGTCGGCCGTGTACCCGTTCACGGGCGACCCCGCCCCGGGAGGGCTCGAGGAATCGGTGGTCGACTTGTCCACCGCGCGCGTCGGTGTGCCCGACGGCGTCTACGGCTGGGTGAAGCTCACCGGCGAGCGGATCGCCCTCGCCGTCAGCGAGCAGTTCGACCTGCCGATCGGGCTCTACCGCCCCTTCACGGTGTACGGCCCGAGTCAGACGGCGGACTACCCGGTGCCGGCGATCGTCTCCCGAGCCGTCGACCGCCTCGATCCGCTCGTCGTGTGGGGCGGCGGTGGGCAGACCCGCGACTTCATCCACGTCGATGACGCGGTCGCCACCATCGTCGAGTCCCACGAACACCTCGAGGGCGCGGCCCCCCTCAACGTCTGCACAGGGGTCGGCACCACGTTCGCCCAGATCGCCGGCCTCGCTGCCGAGGCGATGGGGTACGCCCCGACCATCTGTGGTGACACCGCAAAGCCGGGTGGGGTCGCGCATCGCGTCGGTTCACCGACGAGGATGTCCCGCTGGCACGTCCCCCTGCGCTCGGTCACAGACGGGATCACCGCCCTGGTCGACGACGCCCGCCAGCCCGGGAGTTGACGGCGCTCGAGCACGGAGCCCGTTCCGCTCATACTTCTTCCTGAGTGAACGCGTCGCTGCCCGCGAGCAGGTCTCTGACCTCACGGTGGGGTGTTCCAGCGGGGCTGACTGACCGACGCCACGGCAGTGGTGGGTTCCGGGCGTCAGCCCGGCGGGTTGATGAGCTCGAGGATGCCGGCCGGCAGGAAGGTCTCGACCGGGGTCTCGTCCGCCTCGGTGAGGTCGGCCATGGCCTGCACCACCTCGTCGGGGTCGAGTTGGCCGGTGAGGACGATGGCGCGCACGAACGCCTCGGCCTCGGCCGCCGGCGCGTCACCCTCGTCGATGTAGGCGGCGATGCCGTTCACCATGACGTCGTTGAAGCCGGTGTCGTAGGGCCCGGGGTTCAGCTTCGTCACGTCGATGCCGTACGGGGCCAACTCGTCCCTCAATGCCTTGGTGAACGCCTCCACCGCGTGCTTGGTCATGGCGTAGGGCGCCGTCATCGGGCCCGAAAGGACGCCGGCGATCGAGGACATGTTGATGATGCGGCCGGCACCCTTGGCCTTCATCCCGGGGATCACCGCCTGGCACATGGCCACCATGCCGAACACGTTGACCTCGAACCCCGCCTTCATCCGGTCGAGGGGCACGCTCGTCAATGGCGCCATCACGCCCAGGCCGGCGTTGTTGATGAGCACGTCGGGTTCGAGCCCGGCCACGCCGCGCACGTCGTCGGCGTCGGTCACGTCCAGCTTCCGCACGGTCAGCTCGGGGTGCTCGGCGGCGAGCGTCTCGGCCTGCTCGACGGTCTCGGTGGTGGCGATCACCCGGTGGCCGCGGGCGGCGAGCTCCACCGCGGCGCCCTTCCCGAACCCCGAACCTGCCCCGGTGATGACGACGGTCTTGGCCATTTCGGCACCGTAGTGGGCCGCCCTCCGGCCGGTGCGCGGTGGCAGCAGGGGGACCTGGACGGCCTGGTGCGAACCCGACCACCAGGATCACGGGTGATGGCGGAGCGCCTCGGTCAGGCGGGGCAGGACGTCGGCCACCTCGCCGACGATCCCGAAGTGGGCCATGCGGAACAGGTAGGCGTCGGGATCGCGGTTGATGGCGACGACGGTCCGGGCCGTGCGCATGCCGACCAGGTGCTGCAGGGCCCCCGAGACGCCACAGCCGATGTAGAGGCGCGGGTGGACGGTGCGACCGGTTTGGCCCACCTGCCGCGACCGTGGGGCCAGGCCGGCCTCGACCGCGGCGCGGGTGGCGGCGACCTCCCCGCCCACCGCGGCCGCGAGGTCCTCCACGAGCGACCAGGACCCGGCGTCGCAACCTGCGCCCCCGGCGATGATCACGTCCGCATCGGCGAGGTGGGTGTCGCCGAGCTGCACCTGGCGGTCCAGGACCTCGACAAGCAGGTCGGCCGGCTCGAGGCGGACGTCGAGCTCCACCTGACGGCTGCGACACGGCCGCAGGCGGGGGCGGAAGACGCCGGGCCGCACCGTTGCCGCCTGGGGCCGGGCTTCGGGGGCCAGGCAGGTGGCCAACACACCACCGCCCATCGCGGGGCGGATCTGGTGGAGCAACGCGTCGTAGTGGACGTCGCGTCGGTCCCACGGTGCGACCGCGAGATCGGTGCAGTCTGCGGCCAGACCGGCGTCGAGTGCACCCGCCACCCGGGGCGCGAGGTCTCGCCCGGTGGTGGTGGCGCCGAAGAGCACGGCGGCCGGCCGGTGGCACCGGATCGCGTCCACGACCACCCGGGCATGGGGCAGGCACCGATACGGGGCGAGGCGGGGATCGGTGGCCCGGTACACCACGTCGGCGCCGTAGCCGGCGGCCTCCTCGGCGGCCGGATCGGGATCGTCGGCCGCAACCACGACCCCCACCCCACCGCCGAGGCCGGGCGCCAGGTCCACCGACTGGGAGATCAACTCGGCGGAGACCTCGGCGAGGTGCCCGTCGGTGAGCTCGGCCACCACCCAAAGGGCCGGATCGTCGGGGAACGGGTCGCGCGGCGGGGACGGCACCGCCACCTCGGCCACGGGCCGAGCGCTCGCGGCGAGGGCCCCCAGCGCCGCCAACTCGGCAACGAGGTCGTCGAGGTCGAACGAGGCGTCGACCATGCGGCAGTGGCGATCAGGCAGGGGCGCCGGGGCCATGTGGGCGACCTTCGTCGGCGAGGCGTCGAGCCCGACCCGGTCGCGGCCCAGCCCGAGATCGGCCGCGGTCAACACGTCGATGCCGGCCCGTTCGGCCCGCCGCCGGCCGGGAAGGGTCGGGTACCGGGGGAGGAACCCCGTCTCGGCCACGGTGCACAGCGCGGGCAGCGGCAGGCGGAGCCGCTCGAAACCGCCCTCGACGATGCGCCGGGCGGTCAACCCATCGCCCTCGAGGCACAGGTCCTCGCACGCCGTCGCCTGGGGCAGGCCCAGGCGCTGGGCCACCTCCGGGCCCACCTGACCGGTCTCGCCGTCGATGGCGGTGAGACCCGTCAGGACCAGGTCGGCGCCACCCAGGAAGGTGACGGCGGCCGCCAGGGCGTTCGCGGTCGCCCAGGTGTCGGAACCGGCGAAGGCCCGGTCGCAGAGCAGGACGCCACGGTCGGCGCCGCGGGCGACCGCGTCGCGCAGGACCTCCTCGGCGCGAGGCGGGCCCATGCTGATCGCCCACACCTCGTCGGCCAGCCGCAGGGCGGCCTCGAGGGCATGGAGGTCCGAGGGGTTGGTGATGGCGGGTGCGTGCTCTCGCACGATGGTGCCGTCGGCCGCCACACCGACGGCCGCCGAGCGCAGGTCCGGCACCTGCTTGACCAAGACGACCGCTCGCACGGGTCCATCCTCACCCGTTGGCGCCCGTGGGGCCAGGGTCCAACGACGGGATCGCCCTCGGGCAACCTTGACAGACCTTGCGTCACTAGCACTTAGGTTTTCTGAGTGTTAGACGCTAGACTTGCCCGTGATGGATCGATTCACCGTTCCGACCCGCCACTGGCACACCCTCGACGACGGTCGGGCGCAGTGCGACGTGTGCCCACGTGCCTGCAAGCTGCGCGACGGCCAACAGGGCGTGTGCTTCGTACGAGGCCGTGAGGGCGACGAGGTGGTCCTCACCACCTACGGCCGCTCCAGCGGGTTCTGCGTCGACCCGGTCGAGAAGAAGCCCCTCAACCACTTCCTGCCGGGGACGCCGATCTTCAGCTTCGGCACCGCGGGCTGCAACCTGGCGTGCCGCTTCTGCCAGAACTGGGACATCTCCAAGTCCAAGGAGATCCACACCCTGGCCGACGAGGCGTCCCCCGAGGCCATCGCCCGCACCGCCCGAGAGCTCGGCTGTCGCAGCGTCGCCTTCACCTACAACGACCCCACGATCTTCCTGGAGTACGCGATCGACGTGGCCGACGCCTGCCACGAGGTGGGGGTCGCCACCGTCGCCGTGACCGCCGGGTACATCAACCCCGCTCCCCGGGCCGAGCTGTACGGCCGCCTCGACGCCGCCAACATCGACCTGAAGGGCTTCTCCGAGCCGTTCTACCGCCACACGTGCGGCGCCGAGTTGGGGGCGGTCCTCGACAGCATCGAGTACCTCCACCGCGAGACCGATGCATGGCTCGAGCTCACGACGCTGTTGATCCCAGGGCTCAACGACAGCGACGAGGAGCTCGACCGCATGACGACCTGGGTGGCGGAGCACCTGGGCGCTGACGTGCCCATGCACTTCACCGCGTTCCACCCCGACTACCGGATGGTCGATCGGCCGGCGACGCCGCCCGAGACGCTGACCCGGGCGCGACGCATCGCGCAGGGCAACGGCGTTCGCTTCGCCTACACCGGCAACGTCCACGACGGCGACGGCCAGAGCACGCGCTGTCCCGGATGTGGCGTCGTGGTGATCGAACGCGACTGGTACGAGATCGGCCGGTACGGCCTCGACGACGCCGGCGCCTGCCGTTCCTGCGGCGAACAACTGCCCGGTGTGTTCGACGGCCCGGCCGGCGACTGGGGCACCCGTCGGGTGCCCGTGGCCCTCGGGCGGCGTCGGTGAGCGAGCTGCGCCGTCTGCGCCCGCCCGCGGTGGCCGGGTCCTTCTACCCCGGTGACGCCGCCGCGCTCCGGTCGGCCATCGAGCGCTCGTTCGCCGACGCCCGCCCGGCCGATGCCGACGCCCCCGTCCCCAAGGCCCTGGTGGTCCCGCACGCCGGCTACGTCTACTCGGGCCCCGTCGCGGCCACCGGATTCGCCCGGCTGCTCCCCGGCCGCAGGACGATCCGGCGCGTCGTGCTCCTCGGCCCGAGCCACCGGGTCCCTGTGCGCGGCCTGGGCCTCAGCGGCGCCGACCTCTGGCGCACGCCCCTGGGCGACGTCACGGTCGACCACGACGATGATCAGGCCCTCCTCGACCTCTCGGCGGTCGTCGTCGACGATGCCGCCCACGCGCCCGAACACAGCCTCGAGGTGCAGGTGCCGTTCCTGCAGTCCGTGCTCGACGAGTTCCGCCTCGTGCCGGTGATCGTGGGGGACGCGAGCGCACATGAGGTGGCGTCGGTGCTCGATCTTCTCTGGGGTGGCCCCGAGACCCTCGTGGTCATCAGTACGGACCTCTCGCACTACCACCCCCACCAGGACGCCGTCCGGCTCGACGCCCGGACCGCGGCAGCCATCGTGGCCTGCGACCGCGCCGCCGTCGGCGACCGGGACGCCTGCGGCGCCCGACCGCTGCGCGGCCTACTGGCGGCCGCCGTCGAGCGCGACCTCGCCGTCGAACCGCTGGACCTCCGCACCTCCGGCGACACCGCCGGCGACACCCGATCCGTGGTGGGTTATGGCACCTTCGCCCTCACCTGAGCTGGTCTCGCCCGCCGAGGGCGAGCTGCTGCTCGACCTGGCCGAGGGCACCCTCGACCGGGCGCTCAGCGGCGGCCGCCCGCATCTCCCCGCGCTGGCCGAGCTCCCTCCGGCACTGCGGCACGCCGGCGACGCCTTCGTCACGCTGCACGTGGCCGGCGAGCTCAACGGCTGCATCGGGGCCATGGACACCGGCGAGCCCCTGGGTCATGCCGTGGTCCGCCTGGCCCTGGCCGCCGCCTTCGACGACCCACGCCTGCCGGCGCTCCGTCCGGTCGACCGGACCCACCTCGCCATCGAGGTCTCGCTCCTGTCGCCGAGGTCGCCGATCCCCGCGAGGTCCCTCGACGAACTGGCCGCCGCGCTGCACCCGGGCCGCGACGGCGTGGTCGTGCGGGCCGGGCGCCGCCGCGGCCTGTTCCTCCCCGACGTCTGGGACCAACTCCCCGATCGCCTCGCCTTCCTCGCGCACCTCTGGCACAAGGCAGGGCTCCGGCCGGGGACCTGGCCGAACGGCCTGGTCGCCTCCCGCTTCCACACCCAGCGCCACGAACGCCACACGACGGCGGAGAGCAGCCTCGGGGGCCCGGCGGCCCGGGGTCTCTGATGATTACGCCATCGTCCAACCGAGACCGGCGGGGCCCCGTTGGGCAACACGGCACCGGGCGGGGCGCCTGATCGCCCTACCCGTAGGTCCGTGACGGGCTACGGCACGACGTCCTCGGCGGAGATGGAGCTGGAGTTCCCGCCGTAGTCGTACACCGTGAGATCCACGTGCAGTGGCGTTCCCGAGGGCAGCGGTGCGAAGTCGTAGGCGAGGCTCGGGATGTCGGCGAAGAGGCCCACATCGCTGTTCACCACGTACTCGATCGAGCCGTCCGCGCCCTGGAGCTGCACGAGGGGATAGATCAGCCCGTCCGGATCAGCGGTGAACTCACCCAGCGTCCCCTCCTCCTGGAACTCGTAGTACGTCTCGGACAGGATGTTGAAGTCGCTGTCGAGGACGAGGCTGAGGTTCAGGTCCAGGAACTCCTCCTCAGCGGTCGCCCCTGGGGGCGCGTACACGAGAGGCACGTCGATGCTGTACGTGTCGCTGTCGGCGTCGTAGCCGAGGTCGAGGTAGGCGTCGACCGTGTCCTGGCCGTCCGAGATGGTGAGCGTGGTCAGGTCGAACGTGGCGTCGGCGGTGCCGTCGTCGTAGATGTTGCCCGGCTCCTCGCCGATGTAGAAGATCGAGCCGTCTTCCTGTGGGAGGCCGTAGTAGATGACCGCCTCGGACAGGTTGTCGGCGTTGCCCGCGGCGAAGGTCCCGCTGATGGTGAGACCGTTCTCATCGAAGAAGTACTCGCCCGTGGCGTCTGACCCCGACGATGCCGACTCGTCGAAGGCGACCACCTCGTCGTCCGGGATGTTCTCGCCAGCCGTGTAGAACGCATCGAGCAGGGGCGCCCACGTGTCGTCTTCGACCTCGGCGTAGTCCGGGCTGAAGTGCTCGGCGCTCGGGGGGAAGTAGACCGACAGGCCGGAGGCGCCCTCTGTCGCCGGACCGGCCACGCTGTCGACGATGGCGGCGTCGAGTGACGCGTTGACCCCCTCGGCGACCGCCGCGATCTCCTCGTCGGCGCTCCCGAGGCCCTCGCTCAGCTGCCCGAGGTCGGTGAGACCGGTGTCCTGCGTCGGGTCCGGGCTGCGGCCGAAGCTCAGGTTCTGCGTGCGTTCCTGGCCCAGCAGCCCGGCGTAGGCGTCGATGTCGCCGGCGACCGTTTCGGTCATGGCCGCGAGGTCGGCCTCGACGTCGTCGAGTGCGCCGAGGTCCGTGAGCGAGAGCGTGATGTCCGCGCCGAGGTCCTGGCTGTCGGCGAACGCCTGGTAGTCCGCCAGGATCGTCTCGCCGAGCTCGACGGCGTCGGCCTGACCGTCCGAGAGCACCTCGAGGGCGCTCCAGTCCCACCCGATCCCGGGCTCGGTCTCCTGCGAGGCGATCATGTAGTCGGCCAGCGGCGCCATGGCTTGGCCCACCTCATAGGTGGCCATGAGACAAGCGTCGAACCCCACGAGATCGAGCTTCTCGACGCCCGCGACGTCCATCCCCTCGGTCAGGCCCTGCTGGATCTCGGGCAAGGTGAGCAGGTCCCCCGAGGAGTCGTCAGGACCCATGCCGGGCCACCCCGCACCGTGGTCCCACAGCACGACGGCGTGGTTGTCCGCCGGATGGTCCTCGAAGCCCGTGGCGACGAAGTCGGCGAGCGTCGCCGGATCGGCCATGTCCGCCTCACCGCTGTCGGAAACCTCGGTCAGCTCTCCCTGGCCCACCTCGAAGGTCTTCGCCGTATCCCACTCGTCGACGTTGAGCACCCCGCCCGGCGCCTCGCCGGCCGAGCGGTCGGACATCACGACCACGTCGAGGTTCTCACCCGACCCCACCGAGGCCATCTCCGTCAGGTCCTGGAGGGCGAAGGGCTCGAGGTTGTTGTCGGCGATCTGGTACACGAGCACGGTCCAGCTCCCGGCATCGGCCGAGGCCGATCCTCCGCTGTCACCGGACGCGTCCCCGGCGTCCGACCCGCCGCTGCTGCACGAACCCAGGAGGACCGCCGCGGCGGCAAGGACCGCCACCCGTCGTCGCACTACGAAGCGTCGTCTGCCCATGGTCGACCCCTGTCCCCCGCTCTCGCGCCACGCCCGCGCCCCACTCTCGCTCCGCTTGGTCTAGCACACGGCGATGGCGGCGGCAGGGGCGGCCGTCGGCCCCGTCGCAGCGGATCCGGCAGAGCCCTCGTGGTCGCGCGATGCTCGACCATGGCGTTCTGGCGGCGTAGCAGGAAGCACCCGGCGACGGATCCTTCCGAGACCGGCTTAGCCCCGTTGGACAACACGGCACTGGTCGAGGCGATGCAGGCCGTCGCAGTGAACGACAGCGAGCAGAGCAGGGCGACGCTCTTCCGGTCGCTGCTCGACGCGAGGCTGATCGTGGCCACCCCTGATCCCCCACCTGCCCCGGTTCGCCGACTGGCAGGCCCTTCCGAACGAATGACCGTCGTGATGCAACAGGACGAGGAAGGCACTCTGCTGCCACTGTTCACGAGTGTCGACACACTCCTCGCGTGGCAACCTCAGGGCACCGGATTCGCGGTGCTCGCCGCCAGCGCCCTGTTTCAGATAGCCATGGCCGACCCCACCACGAGGATCGTGATCGATCCAGGGTCGTTCCCCCAAGGGATCCTGACGAGCTTCGAGATCGCAACGCTCGCCAGCGGCAGACTGCCGCTCGGCGGCTCCGAGGTCCTTGCCGCGGGCACGCAGCTGAACTTCGGCCGACCCTCGACGGCTCCACCGGACGACGTGGTCCAGGCGGTCCGCGACGCGCTGGCCGCCGAACCGGGAGCGCAGGCCGCCTGGTTGTTCCTGCAGCAACTGGAGGGCCATGCCCCCGAGATGACCATCGGCGTGGAGCTCCGCGACGGCATCGACGGGGAAGCGGAGGGAGCGGCCATGCGCGGCATCGTCGATGGTGCTTTTGGTCGTTCCGCGGGCATCCGATCCCTGACCTTCATGGTGGTCACCCCCGGCCAGCGACCGGACATCGTGGCCGCCGGCGAGGAGATCTTCAGGCGTTGACCCACCGAAGGGGGGGATGGAGCGGCCCGCGCCCTCCTCCCCTGTCTCGGGCGCAGGTCGCGACGCGAGAACCCTCTGATCCGTCGCCGGGTGGCGGTCAGACATGCTTCCCCTCGTGGCGATGCGGTGGGACTCGCCGTCGACGCCCGAGACCCAACTCACCCCTCGGGAGGTCGTGACGCTCTCCGGCCGTCGGTGGCCTCTGGTGAGCTTGTCGCGGGATGCAGTCAGGTGCGCCTCGCGCCCGGTCGGCGGGTCGTGGCCTGGTTAGGTCATTGACCAGTTCAGGGTCACGTCGCCGCGAGCGTCGCGGTAGCCGTCGACGGCGATGTGGTAGGTGACGCCTGCGGTGGCCGCGAAGGGCATGACGCTGCGTTGGATGTGTGCAGGGCAGGTGCCGTCGTCGTTGGACGAGACGTACGTGAGGTCGTGCACGGCTGGGCCCGTGTACGCCGCGAGCAGGGTGTCGAAGGTGCTCCCGCAGGTGGTGAAGGTGACGGTGCCGTTCGATGGTGCCGTCCACCGGTACCAGATCGACGCCTCCCCCAGTTTGAAGGCGTGGTCCGGTTCCCCGGGCTCTTTGCTCGCGAGCCTGGTCGAGCCCGACGCGGTGCCGGAGGCCCCGGTGAGGACCTGGGCGTCGACGAAATCGTCGTTGGGGGCCCGCTCGAGCAACCAGCTCAGGATCACGTGGCCGCGGGCGTTGTCGTGGCCGTCGACCGCGATGTGGTAGGTGACGCCCGCGGTGGCGGGGAACCACGCCCAGCTCTGTGCGGACTGGTCGTCGCCGCATCTGTTGGGCTCGGCGTTGTCGTTCTGCCAGCCGGCGGGGAGGTTGTTGACCTCGGTGCCGGTGTAGGCCGCGAGCGTGGTGTCGAAGTCACTCCCGCAGGTGGCGAAGTGGGCCCTGCCGTTCGCCGGTGCCGTCCAGCGGTACCAGATCGACCCGCCCCCGGCGTTCGAGGCGTGGTCCGGCTCCCCGGGCTCCTTGGTGGCCCGCACGGTCGAGCCCGACGCGCCGCCGGTGGCCCCCGTGATGTCCTCGGCGTCCGCGAAGTTGTCGTTGGTCAGCGGTGCCATGACCAGATTCGCGCCGAGGGGGGTCGTGGCGCCCGCGGTCACGTTGAACGGCGTGGCCCCGGCGTAATCGGCGGCGTTGTCGAAGTACTCCTGGGTGCGGCCCCCGTTGGGGTCCACGATCGTCGCCCGGTACGTCCCCGGCGCCAACCCCGTGATCTCGTAGATGCCGTCGTTGCGGGTGACCGCCCCCCCGGCGATGGCGCCGGTGGGGTCGATCGCGACCACCCACGCACCCGGCACCGGGCCCTCCGCCGGGTCATCCGCGGGGTCGTTGAGGACACCCCCGGTGAGGGTGCCGGTGGTGGCATCGAGCGCGGCGTCGGTGACCGCCGGGGCGGTCACCGACGTCGCCGCCGCCAGCCCGGTGTTGGGCTGGTCGTCGTGCCACTCCATGTTGTGCCCACCGGTCGAGTCCACGAACGCCAACATGTAGTCACCCGCCGCCACATTGAAGCTGTACTGGCCCGACGCGTCGGTGACCGCACCCCCGGCGTTGGCGAAGTCCGACGCCCGCAACGCCACCACGAACACCCCACCCAACGGGGTGTCCGACCCCGCCTCGCGGACCGTGCCCGACAACGTCTGTGCCCCCGGCGTGGTCGACTGGGCCGGCAGCGCCACGTTCGCCGCGGTCGATCCTCCTGCGGTGACCGCCAGCGAGGTGGCTCCCAGGAAATCCACCGAGTTCGGGAAATACCGCGACCCGTGCGCGCCGGTCGGGTCCACGAACACCGGCCGGTACGACCCCGCCCGCAACCCCCCGACGCGGTACCGGCCCGCCCCGTCGGCCACCGCGCCCCCCTGGATCGCCCCGGTGGCCGCGTTGATCCCGATCACCCACGCCCCCCCGACCGGCGCACCCGAACCCGCCTCGGTCACCGTCCCCGCCACCGCACCACGCGTGGGGGCCATCTGCGGGTCCGCGTGCGCCGTCGCCGTCGCCGTCACCGTCACCGTGGTCGGCGCACCATGGAACCCCGCAGTGTGCGCCGCCGACGGATCCACCACATACAAGTAGTACGACCCCGGGGGAACCGCAGCCGCGAAGTTCCCCGAACCATCAGCGACCGCACCCGCCTCGATCGAGAAGTCCGAGGCGCGCAACACCGCCACCCACGCACCCCCCACCGCAGACCCCGAACCCGATGACGTGACCGTGCCCGACAGCCCCGGGACGGGGTCAACCGGCCGGACCCGGTAGGTGTGGGTGACGACGGTCTCGTTGCCGTCGTGGTCGGTGGCGGTCACGGTGAACGTGCGCTCGCCGACGGTGACGGTGTCGATGGCCGCCCCGTTGGCCACGGTGCCGATGCAGGTGTCGAGCCCGGACCCGCCCGCGTCGTCACACGAGAAGTCCGCGGTCGCCGCTTCGCCCACCTCGAACACCGCACCGGCGGCCGGGGCGCGCAGATCGACCGTCGGGTCGACGGCGTCAGCAGGCCGGAACCTCTGGATGCGGTGGTTGTCGGCGTCGGCGACGTAGACGTTGCCGCTGCTGTCCACCTCCACCCCGCGCGGGGACCGGAACTGCCCGTCGCCGCCGCCGTTGGTGCCCCATTTGGTGACGAACGTGCCGGTGGAGGTGAACCTCTGGATGCGGTGGTTGTCGTAGTCGGCGACGTACACGTTGCCACTGCTGTCCACGTCCACCCCGCTCGGGGTCTGGAACTGGCCGTCGCCGGTGCCGATGGTGCCCCATTGGGTGACGAAGGTGCCGGTGGAGGTGAACTTCTGGACCCGCCCGTTCCACGTGTCGGTGACGTAGACGTTGCCGCTGCTGTCCACCGCCACCCCCACCGGGTACTCGAACTGGCCGTCGCCGGTGCCTTCGGTGCCCCATTTCGTGACGAACGTGCCGGTGGAGGTGAACTTCTGGACCCGGTGGTTGACGGAGTCGACGACGTAGACGTTGCCGCTGCTGTCCACCGCCACCCCGCCCGGGGCCTTGAACTGGCCGTTGCCGGTGCCGAAGGTGCCCCATTGCGTGACGAAGGTGCCGGTGGAGGTGAACTTCTGGATGCGGTTGTTGCCGCCGTCGGCGACGTAGACGTTGCCGCTGCTGTCCACCGCCACCGTCGCCGGGCCATAGAACTGGCCGGGGTTGACGCCGAGGGTGCCCCAACTGGTGAGGAGGGTGCCGGTGGAGGTGAACTTCTGGATCCGGTCGTTGTTGTAGTCGGCGACGTAGACGTTGCCGCTGCTGTCCACCGCCACCCCGGTCGGGTTCCGTAACTGGCCGTTGCCCGTGCCGAAGGTGCCCCACTTCAGGTCGAACACGGGGGGCGCTTCGTCCGCCGCGACCGGCGCCGCCGGGGCCCCCACAACCCACATCGTGGCCACGAGCCCGGCGAGCACCAACACACCCACCCGCCGAAGAGCCGCTGGTCGCATGATCCGCTCCATGACCCGCCCCCCTGTAGCCCGGTGGCCACAGCGATCGCCCCAACCTAGCCGTCACCGCCCGCACCCGTTTGTCGCTGGGGGCCACCCACGGCCCGTTCTCACGACCCTCCGCGTCCGCACCGTCCACGGCGAGGCCGATCTGGCGGGCTTGCAGGCCGAGGCCGAACGGATCTTCGGGGAGTCACCGCTCTTCAGCGTGGTGAACCTGGAGCCCGAGAGCGCCGGACCCGCCGCCAGCCTCCAGTCGGTGATGGACGCTCCTCAGCGCTACGGCTGGACCTGGGACATCACCACCGAGGACCAGGCGCTCAACGCGCCCTGCGGGGGTGACACGCGGGGGTCGAGCAGTTGCCCGGCGTCAAGGCCGTCGCCGAGCTCGAGCCGCCCTCCTCGAAGGAGCTCGAACCCCGGTCACCGCCAACGCCGACGCTGCGTAGTTCGCGTCGCTCCGAGACCAAGCCCGAGCACACACCTGAGGCGCGGCCTCGTGCACCCTCGACTCCGCGCCGCCGCGGAGCAAGACATAGCCGAAGCGGTGGACCACTACCGCCACGAAGGGGGCCCCGAAGTAGCCCTTGACTTCGTCGATGCCCTCGAGGCGACGACTGCCGATCTCTGCGACCACCCGCTCATCGGCACGCTCCGGTTCGCCTTCGAGCTCGACATCCCCGACCTCAGGAGTTGGCCCCTCCAGCGCTTTCCCTACCTCGTCTTCTCCATGCCTGACGACGACCGCATCGACATTTGGCGAGTCCTACATGCCCGACGCGACATCCCGGCGTTCTCCATCGCTGACTCGCCCGCCTGAGAACGTCCGTCCAATTGTCGATCACGTCCAGACCCTGGACCATGGCGCTGCTCCGTGGCCTCGAGACGGGTCAGGGGTCGAGAGCCGGAGCGACGTTGGCAAAGGCGGCGACATGGTCCTGCTCGACATCGTGCGCCGACGCGTGCGCGGGCCCCTTGGCCAGGTAGTCGTCGGCGAACTCCGCCTTGACCGCTCCCGATTCGTCGAGCAGCCACACCGGCGCCATACGACAGGGCACGGTCACCACACCGGGATCGTCGTAGGTGCCGAAGACCTTGTCCCACAGGGGGCTGGTCACACCGAAGTTGCGCATCGGTGCGCCGAAGTGGTGGTGCAGGTGGTTGCGGCGGGCCCAACGCCCGTAGCGGTTCCGAGGTGGATGGGTGTGGGTGCGGCGGTGAGCGAACTCGTAGCCGACGTACATCGTGAGCAGCCCGGCGGTGAAGGCGGCGGCCCAACGCCGCCCCGCCACCGCGGCGGTCGCGGGATAGGCCACCGCCGTGGTGGTCGCGGCCGAGGCCAGCTTCTTCGAGGCGGGCGAGAAGTAGGTGACGTCGGCGTGGTGCTTCAGGTGCTCGACGGAGGCCAGCCCTCGCCCGCGGAGCTCGTGCATGAGGAACCGGTGCAGGCCGTACTCGGTCGCCGTCCACGCTGCGGCCCCGATCAGCGCAGCAGCCCCACGGGAGCCGAGGATCCTCACGGCCTCAGGATCGCAGATCCGACGGCGGTAGCACCAGGACCTGAGTTCAGGACGGGTCTCGGAGGACACCGTGCTGGAGATCACGTTCGGCTCTGGTCCGACCGTCGTTCGCTCAGCGCCGGCGCTGAGGTCGTCACCCGGCACGCGACGTGATCGAGACCACCGCGGTGCGCGATCTTGCGCAGCTCAACCGCTGGGACGTGAAGCTCCACTGCGTCACCAGTGGTGACAACGGTTACGCCAAACCCGCTACGACTCCGGCGTGTCGCCCCTGCAGTACTAGCCCCATCCGTTCACGAGATGGCCGGGGGTGCTGGGCTGATGATTGATCGAGACGCCGCCGGTGGTGGGGTCGGGATTGGGCGTTCAGCTGAACGTTTTCGATGCTGATTCGGGGTCCGGTGGCCGTGTCGGGGCGTGCGTGGTGGACCGGTTGCCGTTGATCGCGGGCGGGGTGGCGGTCAGGCGAGGCGGGTGATCGCTGCGTGAGCGGCGAGCAGTGCGGGGGTGTCGGGCCAGTCGTCGAGGAGACGGACGACGAGCCGGCGACCGGTGCGGATAGCTCGGGCAGGGGCGTGGAAGATCCGCCAGCGCAGCGTCTTGGGGGTGGCCCGGGCGAGCGCACCGGGCAGGCAGAGGAGCTGGAACCAGCGGACGAGGTCCGCGGCCCAACACACCAGCGCGAGCCAGGCGGCGTTGGCGTCGAAGGACCGGAACGGCATGCGGCACAGCCCGGAGTCTTTGAGGCGGGCGATGTGTTGTTCGACGTGCGCGTGGGCGCGCATGTCGGCGTCGAGGGCGGCAGGGTCGCCGGCCTGGTCGGTGTAGTGACCCCAGTAGCGCCACAGCTCGGACGGGAACAGGGAGTGCTGGGCGCCGGGGTGGCGGCGTTCGCGGCGCACGATCAACTTGGTGCCGGGAGGCCAGCCGGAGAGGTCGACGAGCCCGGTGATGTCGGCCACGAAGGCGTCGTCGCGGGGCTCGCCCGTTCGTTCGTCGATCAGCGGGGTCCAGGTGTCGTCGTCGACGTGGAGGCGCAACAACGCAGCGTGGATCGCCGCGGTGGTGCGGGCGACCACGGAGAACCCGACGTTGCGGGCCCGACAGGACCACACGAAGCGGGTGCACCCGGCCGAGTCGGTCCGCACCCGCACCGCCCGCCGGGCCAGGGCTGGGTCGTCTCCGGGCCGGTGCCCGACCGCGATCACGGCGGGCAACTGGCCGATCGCGTGGTCGAGGACCCTCTCGTGATCGGCGATGTTGTTGGCCGCGGCGTTGCCGGGCCGCAGGACCGCGGCGAGCGCTTCGCCGGTGGCGTCCGCGAAGCAGAACATCGGGTGGAACCCGAAGCCCCGCTTGAAGTGCGGTGCGGAACCTTCCTTGTTCTCGGAGTGGATCTCGACCAGCGACGCGTCGATGTCCAACACGACCGGGTCGTTGCCGGTCGTGGCGGAACTACGGGCCCACACCTCGGCGCG